>Ga0209489_100435_pt1 | contig 76800 bp, 37 predicted proteins | sample SiratrowhiteBW_FD_187527 | JGI IMG/M metagenome (GOLD analysis project Ga0209489, IMG submission 187527) | Root nodule microbial communities of legume samples collected from California, USA - Siratro white BW (SPAdes) (version 2) | ecosystem: Host-associated > Plants > Roots > Nodule | place...
GATTAAATTTTAATATATATATATATATAAATATATATATATATATATATTGTTATTATTAATTGAATAAAATTTAATATATATTTTGATATATTCATTGAATAACTTTTAATATATATTGACATTATTAAATTCAGTTTAATTGATTTTCTTGTTCTACAAAAAGATCTTTGAACTATTATCAAATATTTATATTTATTAATTAATAATCAAATCAATTCTTAAATTCATTTTCTTAATACTAAATAAGAAAAAACATTTTTAATTTCAAAACTAAAGATTTAAATATATATATATATATATAGATAGATAGATAGATATAGATATATAGATAAATAGATATAGATAGATACACACTATTGTTATTTATCATCAAACTAAATTTACAATGAGGAATAAATTTAACATTATTTAACCGCAGATTAATTTTTAATCAATTTAAAAATATTTTAACAATTTTAGATTTAAAGGGGCTATAAAAGTTGAAAAATAAATTATTAAAAAATGTACTTTATGTTAAGCTCTTATTTTATTTTTTTATGCAGGCGTAGTATCTTATCACATGACCATATGATAATATATGAATCGTGTTGTATCATGCAAGAAATGGAAATATTAAAAGCGTGGATAGAATACAATAATTAAAATTTCATCACTGAGGCCGTACCTATAATCTTTAAAATTATAGGCATAGTTGTATTAAGAAAATATTTGTTTTAAATGTTTTGGTTTGGAATTGTAAATAACTTAACTAAGTTTCAATTATTAACTATATCTTTTTACTTTACTTTCTTTAATCTCCTTAGTTGAAGGAGATTTAAGAGAGAGAAAAAAAAAAGTGAATTCATTTGAGTTAGAGGAAAAAAAAACATAAATAATTATCACATTGTTCTCTTAATAGCAAAAGTCAAACTACAAATATTTAGATAAAAATAAAATTCATTTCAAAAACTTAATTGAAAAAAAAAGTTTAATAAAAAGCTAATTAAAAATAAATCTTTAAGTATACATTAGTAGTATTTTATTAGAGTTGGTGATTTTAACATATCTTTTATTCAATGTTTATGTTAGATTGATTCTAACAATTTTAACCAATAAACGTTAGATATATTTGAGGTTGATGAGATTCTCCCAGATGTGTATTGCCAAAATAGTACTTCATTTCCCAAAGATTTTTATTCTGGATTTTAAATCTTTCTTCTTGTCTTGCATCTTAATAATTGCAAACAAAATCAAAGCAGAATCGAGTACCCTATTATATCTCCTTTTTCTAATTTCGTGGGACTTCGTGATTTTAAAGTGCACACTATTTTATATTACATTCATCCAATTTGTAGGACCTAAAGTTTTGAACTTAAACGACCTACTGAATCATTACTTCCTCATCTAGAGTCAAAGAATTTTGCCAAATTGCAATGACCCTAAATTGTAAAGAAAAAATATTTATAAGAGATTCTAATTAATTCAAGTCTTAATTGTAAAACTTTACGTTGAAATCTTGTGAATTAAAAACTATTGAGAATAGAGATTCCAGTGAAGATGGTTACCCACGTGGCACACGCAACCACAAAGTCAAACGATAAGTAAGTTTCTAAAAAGCCAAATTAATTAATGAGAGTCTTAAAAAAGTAATCAAATTTATTTAATGTATTAAATATTTTAAAATAAATATAGGCTTCATATTTAGAATGTAATTACTTTTTTAAACTTTATATTTTTATTTAACTAATATTCTCATACATTGGTAAGTAGTCCTTTAAGAAAATAAATGTCTAGTAATAATAAATTTTAATTAATTTTAAGCTTCTAATAAAATAAAATTGAATACTTTTAGTTAAGTCTATTAATATTTTTTTTTCTCTAATTAGTACTTAAAATTTATATATTTTAAATTAAGGTTCTGCCGTTTGATTTTGTTGTCAATTCATAACGGTGTAAATATTACTTTACATTATTATTGTTTATGTTTCTTTACATGAAAAATGAAAAATATAATTTAAATAATTTTTAAATTCCTTTTAGATTTGAATGTTTCCATTAAGATTATGTTAAAATTTTGTTGTATTGAATGTTCCAAATTATTATATTTTTTAATTGAATATGTACAGTCAGTTAGGATAAAGTGACCATTTAATTTCGTAGGAACTCGAACAATCAGAAAAATAATATTTTGACCTAATTATATTTCTCCAATAACATCATTTCATATTTCTACATGGTTTATTTGATTCTTATTTTCAATTTATAAATTGAGACAATGTTGTTTGGTAAATATAATTATGTTACAAAACTTTATTTTTTATATTGTTCAAGTTTATGACATTATGCCTAAAACTACAAAATCAAACGATCACGTCATCATCTTAATTAATAATATAAACCGAATTAAGAATTAATTACTATATAAAGATTTTATATAGTCAACAAAATAATTTTTTTTAATAGAATCTCAATTGATAGACTTAAAATATAATTAAGTCATTTTTTTCTATTTTTCATGCAAAGACATTCAAATAATGACGAAGGAAAGTAACAATTAAGTTATTCCAATTGAAAGTAAAATCAAATGGTATAAATTTAATTAAAAAATATACAATTTTTTAATAAAAATTCAATTTAAAATACTTAAATTTATGGTAACTTAAAATTTAATTAAACCTAAAGATACTTATTATTCAAATCAGTATACATTTAATTAATCACATGTAGCAATAAATAACGTACTATATAATTATAATATGGTAACATTATTTACCAGTTGTCAAACAAAATTATCATTATCAAAGATACTTTCTATAACTTCATATCAATATTAATTACGTTTCAATAATTATAATGGTATTTTCTCATACCCAATGCATGTATCTATTTTGTCTTTAATAATAATGAGATTTCTCATTTAACATACACAATTCATGCTTTGGACATTTCGAATCTCAAAATTATCATTATACTACTTATATAACAATAAAAGAAAAGGAAGAATAATAAAAATAATCCCACCACTCTACTAAAAAGAAGTATACACTTGTATTCTAGTAGACAAATTACATTCCTTTACTTTGTAATAAATATATAATTTATATTACTTCTTCTTCTCTGCACATTAAATATATAACACAATAATTATTATGCAGATTTTCAACAGGGCCTCTGTTTTGACCAGTATACAATTATTCATTTACTCTTGGTCAGTTATAAAACAAAATGAATCACATCCCTGCATGTAAGGTAAGAGACTTATAAAATTCACGAGAAGGAAAATTGGCATCACAGAAACCTCCAAATATCATTTATTTATCTCCCTAAAACGGTTTTGTTAATTGATAAGGAGAAAAGAAAAAACTAGTTGGCATGGTGCACAAATATTTTAAACCAAAAGAAGGAACCATATATATAAGTAGCCAGGTAAGGTAGGAATCATGAAACCAACCACCCTCAAACCAAGTTCCACACTTTCTTCTTCAAACCCTTTCAGATGGGAAGAGATCTCTGTGGAACTGCAAAACTCAGAGGGTTCACAAACTCTTGGTCCCAGATGGAGAAAACCTTAAACGATGCCGTTTCCAAGAGCTTTGTGGGCAGCTACTTCAAGTTGGAACAGAGGAAAAGTTGCTTCACCAGGGAGCTTCGTGCTGCCATCGCAACTTTTCTCACCATGGCTTACATCATCACTGTCAACGCCACCATCATGGGGGCCTCCGGCGGCACATGCACCGTCGCAGACTGCTCCTCTCCGGCGGGCCCAGACTGCAGGGTGAAGCCCAACGTTGGGTACGAGAGTTGTCTTGCCAAGACCAAGAGTGACTTGGTTGTGGCCACTGCTGTTTCTGCTCTTGTTGGGTCTGTTGCCATGGGCCTGTTGGCTAACCTTCCTTTGGGCCTGGCTCCGGCCATGGGGCCCAATGCTTACTTCACTTTTAATATGGTTGGGTATCATGGAAGTGGCTCAATCTCGTATCAAACTGCACTGGCTGTGATTTTGGTTGAAGGCTGTGCTTTTCTTTTTGTCTCTGCTGTGGGGTTGAGGGGGAAGCTTGCCAAGCTCATTCCTCATTCAGTGAGGCTTGGCTGCGCTGCTGGGATTGGGCTTTTCATCGCCTTCACGGGCCTGCAGGCCGGCCTGGGTGTTGGGCTTATTGGGCCTGACCCTTCCAGTCTGGTTACCATCACGGCCTGCAAGAGTGTGGACCCGGAAACTGGGGCCTGCTTGGGCGGGAAACTGCAAAGCCCAAAGTTCTGGCTGGGCCTTGTGGGGTTCCTGATTACAAGCTATGGGCTGATGAAGAATATCAAGGGGAGCATGATCTATGGCATTGTTTTTGTGACTTTTGTGTCTTGGTTCAGGCACACTGAAGTTACTTATTTTCCTGACACCCCACTTGGTGATGCTAGTTATGAGTATTTCAAGCAAGTTGTTGGTTTTCACAAGATTGAATCCACTGCTGGAATGATCAGGTATCATGTTATTTATACTCATTATTACACTAGTACACTCACTTTTTCTTCAGACTACTGATAAATTATTTATCTCAGGTTTAGTGATTTTAACCAAAAGGGAGTTTGGGTGGCCTTGGCTACTTTGTTCTATGTTGATGTGCTTGCGATCACTGGCACTATGTACACAATGGCAGAGATTGGAGGGTTTTTGGATGAAAAAGGACATTTTGAAGGTGAGTACGTGGCTTACATGGTTGATGCGGGCAGCACCATTGTGGGTTCTGCATTGGGTGTGTCAAGCACAGCAACGTTTGTGGAATCATCAGCTGGTTTGAGAGAAGGGGGTCGCACTGGGCTAACTGCAGTTTTTGTTGGGTTCTTCTTCTTTTTGTCATTGTTTTTCACTCCTTTATTGTCTAGTGTTCCTCCTTGGGCTATAGGACCCTCACTTGTGATGGTTGGAGTGATGATGATGAAGGTGGTGAAGGACATAGATTGGAGCAACACAAAGGACGCAGTGCCTGCTTTTGCCACAATGCTCCTCATGCCTCTCACATATTCCATAGCAAATGGGATCATTGCTGGGATTGGACTCTACATTGCTCTCAGCCTCTATGACTATGCCACAAGCAGCGTAAATTGGGTGAGGAAGATGAGGAGAATGGTGGTGAAGGAACAAAACCAAGTTTCTGCTACTGCTGTTGAACCAACAGTGGAAATAATATGAGATGTTTATTGTTTTGGTTAGTTTTAGAGGCTCTTGTTTATAGATTTTAGATAACATAGGTTAGAGTCACAACAAGAATTGTATTCAGTGTCATCCTACGTATATTTTAGCCTAGTAGTAGCCCCATGAGTGGGAACTTGTGCTTCTCAGGGTTGTTTATTTTATATTTATTTAAGTTCAAGAGTAAAATTTAGTTCATCTTCATTTCACCTCCTATTCTTTTCAACAGCTATATTACAATTATGTAAAATATTATTTTATTCTAATATTCTTTTTATATTTATTATTACTTAAATATAATATTTTATTATTAAAAATACCAGTAAAATAAATGTGTTTGAAAAATAAGTTGTGAAAGCATATTTATCCTAAAATTTTCAAACTGCCTCAATTAGAGTATATTCAATTCGTCTATATTAAAGTAGATTTCGCCCTTATACATTATTTATTTTTTAAGATTTAAGTAATGCAAACCATAGATTTATGGAGGGTTTTTTTGCTCATTATTATTTCTCTGCGTTATATGACCATGAGAGTAATAAACAAGTAAACCACCTTCCTATAAGTGATTTTTTGGAATGGGATTTTAAATTCTTTATATAGTAATATTTAATCAATAGATTTTGTGGCTTGGACTACTTCAACTAACATTAAGATACCAAAACTTAGAGTCAATAAGGTACAATTTACCTTAGAAAACATGTGATATTTTTTGGTCAAACTTTAACCAGATTCAATATTTATTTAGAAAACTGCGTAGATATTATATTAAAAACACTATATATCTTTTGTGTCCACCCTTAATGAACGAGCATAAATTATTCTAAAACATGTTATTGAAAATTATCAGAGCTTTGTATGCTGCCGTTATATTTTCTTAAAATAAAATGACAAATAATAATAAATATTTGAAATGATTATTTTTTTTTATAATATGGTTAAAAAGTAAGCAATGTTTACAACTTTAGTCTTTCCATGTTTGCAATGAAATAAATTATATATAAAAAGGAGACTCCAAATATTTTAAAACCTCACCATCGTTAATAAGAAAATAAGTTAATAAAATATAACATTAATATATAATTAAATCATGTACATTGCTACTACTTATCATATAATTTATACATAAATTTAAAATGCTTTTCAAATTTATTTCAATGCGTAGATTTAACTAAAAACTATAAATTAAACCTGAATTTAAAAATAATTAAAATTATAATTTACAATATTTAATAAGTATTTTAAATAAATCATCGAACTATTAATAATAAATGTTTCACATAAGTAAATAAATATATTGAATAGGAGGAACACTTTGTACCATACAAAAACTTTTTTATGTGGATGTTAATTTAACATAAAATGACAATTGTTTTCCTTATTTACAAGTTTGTCGTTTGTCATATCTATTATACAAATATATTAGAGTCTTTATAAAAAGTTATCATTAGGTCTTATTTCTTTTATTAGTGAATAATTTAATACTTACATTATATTTTAACTAGTTTATACTTAATTCAATCATTTTTCAAACACAACTAAATTAATCATCTACTAAATAATTGTACAATTTTACACCATAATAACAAAATCATATCATAATTATAACATTTTAAAAATAATTTAAACCAGTTTAAATATATTCTAAATATAGGAAAATATTATTTGAATGTGGTTTTGTTTAAGGAATACATTCTGATAAAACAAAAACTATATTCAACACTTCACATAGACAACTAGTTGTTATTTGAATAACGAGATTCACCATTTAAAAAGTATTCTAGTGTTTAAACAATAAATTCTAGAACTAAAAACCTTATTTCGAACTGTAATTTCACTTAAGTAAGATACACACAAGCAGAAATTTACAAAACCTAAAACGTCTCAAAACTTAAAAAAAAAAGCAATTTATCCACTAATAACTCAAACTTGAATCATATATTATTAATAAGTCTCACTCATACAACACAAAATGGTGTCTATAAAAAATGTTTTGGTAACCAAAACCCAACCGCATAATATATAGTTCGTGAAACCATATAAATGAACAATTAAACCATACTTGCCTATCTAAAACAATTATATCATTAATTAAAAGAAAGTTTATACCTGATACATATCAGTTTTAAAGCTTCCAAGTTAAACAATGTTGTACTTACCGAAAAATATTTCCAAAATCAGAACCCTTAATTTAAACTATCATTAAATTAAAACTCTAACACATATCCCAATTTAACATTTACTACTATAACATAAAATTTTCATATTTTACCTTTTCAAACACAAGGTCTAATCTCACTTACAAACCACAACTAATCCATAGTTTATCAAATCATACAATTTAATACAAGCATATCAATTAAATTCTCATATTTTTTCATGTAAAAATCTTAATACACAAGATTAAGTTCTCAATTATTATTTAGAATCAAACTAACTTTAACTTATTAATTACTCAAAACCAAAACTTTAGCCTCAACCAGTAAAGATCAAGTTCAAATCACAAAATCCCTTCATTTTCCCAAGAATTCCCCTACATGTTTCTGTTTCCTATTAAAAGATTCAAACAATTCTTACTGATAGATAATCATTATAAAAGTTAAATTAATATATATATATAAAGTTTCAAACACATGTTAATCATTATAAATAAATAAATTTAAAAAAGGTAAGTAATAAAAAAATTAAAAAAATAATAAAATAGAAAAATAATAATGTATAATTCTCCTTGCGATAAATTTTTTTATATTACATGATTAAAATTAATTTATTTAACATAACTAAAATAGAATGTCAAAAAAACTAAAAAACTGTATTTATTTAGATAAAAATCACAATATTTCAGAAAATTTTAAATAAATTTTGGAATAGCACATTTATAATTTTAATTATAAAGTAAAAAAAATCATATGAACACAATATCCACGTTAGCAAAAGCGAAAACTTAAATTTAAATAATCATATAGTTACATTTAGTCTTCTTAGATTATTCTTGAATTTGTACAATTTAATATAGATATTACATTATCATCATTGTTCAGGAAAAAAAATTGAATAAGCTTAATATGTTTAAAAATATTTAAAAAAAATATCATTACTCGACTTCTTCAATTTTAATCATATTACTACACTATTAATAATTTTAAAATAATAAATTATTTATGTGAGTGTGTGTGTGTGTGTCAATATATATATATATATATATATATATATATATATATATATATATTAATAATACTAATACTAAATATAAATATTAAAAACATAATTTAAATAAACTCAACCACGAATTTAAGAAAAGCTAGTTTTATTTATAATTTATTTATTTAAATAGTGTATGAATATATTTCAATAATTTATGTTCATATATTCAAACAATGCTGATACTAAATGTAAATATTAAAAACATAATTTACACAAACTCTTGCAAACCAGAGATTTAAGAAAAATGTTTTATTTATAAGATTTATTTAAAAAGTTTATGATACTGACTAATTTTAGAAAATAAATAAATAAAACAGAATTAAAAGATTTGTGCTTTATATGACCCCAAAAAAAATTATTATAAGTGCTATCTGATGACAAATAAATCTTACAAATCGCCTACAAATTACAAGTGAATAATATCCTATCATAGGCATGTCTTCTTTCCTAAAGATTTGTATTATTCAAACACACTTACTTTTCTAATTCTTTTTTCATCACTATTCACAAGCCTATTTCTTCTTCCAAACTAAAGATATACTCCATGTATGTTATTTCTATTTTACAAAAGTTCTTTCTAATCTCATAACAACCATGAGAATAGAGGTATTCAACACTAATTTTTGAAGCTTTTTTTAATTGTGCAATTTGGAAATTGAACAATCCAAAATAGTAATTTGAATTCTAGTTTGTTGGGGATTATACATTTTGGAAGACCAAATGTAGTCTTCTAAGCGATAAGTTCCATAATGCACAAATGTGAAAGGAAAAATAAATTGGTGTTAAGTTCATCTAAAGTGATTTCAAACACAATTAAGTCTCTAATTGTAAGCACAAGGAAGAGATCAGTGTCAAGAAAACTGAGAATGGCTGAAGTAAACAAATACCTTTAATTGGCGTCCATGATTCGAGAGGAGCTGCCACTAGTTGGATCAGAAACCAGAATGTTACTGATTGATTCCATTACATTAAAAACAAAATTTGCAAAATAGATGGCAAGATTTTCATCTAAAAGAAGCCATTGTGGCACAAGAGTCTAGGATGTACTAAGAAGGAACTGACACAAACACTGCATATGCTTCTCTGTAGTACAACTAACATCACTTGTTGTGTACTATATGAACTGATAAGATATGTTTAGACCGGCATTCAGGATCAACCTCGGCCTCAAAAATACACTCATCTTTTGGTTGAATGTTATTAGCTCTGCAAAAATCTAACCATCCATGTGCCAGTACTTGTAAATGCAGTTTTTCATGGTAAAACACCGGCCACAATCTCCTCAATGGATCCCGAAGAAATACTACCATCTTCCTTTTCTGATCTACTTTTACTTTGCGAATCAAAGGCAGGCATTTGGGCAATTTCTGCAGCAAATAATAAGTACAAGTGCTCAAACAAAGACACTAGAATGAGCAAGCACACATAAAAAACAGTGTGCCATAAAATGTTATAAGCTAAATGAAAATAGTCAATTTGGCATTCAAAATACAAAATGGAATGGCTCTAGGCAAGTGTGTAGTGTAGTTATAATGTCATTAAGGAACTGTAACCATACTGATAGAACTTAAGAGTTAGCATCATAGGCTTTTAGTGTTGATCTCCAATCAAAATTGGAATTTCATCTCATTAGTCCAGATAATAAAACTTGGCATCAAAAGGTAGCACAGGCTATCAAGATGAAACTCTAATTTTGATTAAAGAAACTATAGTTAAATTTTGTTGTAACGCAAAATCAATTTACAACATAAAACTATATAACAATAAATGGAGACAAGGTCGATCAGGGACAGTTAATACTGTACAAGGTAAACATTATCATGAGGAACCACACAGGAGAGGTGTGTAGTTATAATGTGATGCGCATTATCTTCATTAAATATGTCAGATTCCGAGGGCAACCCTACAATCACTCATAAAAATTGTCCATGAGTCAGAATCTGGTACTGCAAGTAAGTTCAGAGCAGTACATTCACATAAAGTGATTTAGGGGAATCAACACCTGTTGCTTCCACTTCATTGAGAGTTACAAGCTCTTTCTTCAACTCTTTAGACACTTCTTCAGCTGTAATCATAACAGAATCGATTAATTCAGGTAACTCAAGGGGTTCCTAGGAGGAAATACATATAAACTGAGAACCTGTCCATGACAAGTACATGTGCGCATGTATGACAAGATTTGAAGTGATGACAAATTTCAACAGCTGTAACAGAAAAGAAAACACCTGTTAAATTCAATTCATCCATGGAACTTTCCAAGTTGGGAATCATGTCCTCAGCCAATTTCTTCATTTCACCTGTAATCACAATAACTGATTAATAATCTTGGTAAATTAAAGGGTTTGTTTGAGAAAACATTTATAAACTAAGATGCACCATTTTGAATATGGCATTTATGAGATTTGAGATCCCATTGAACTTCTGATTGGTATCGTGAAAATCACTAATATGTAAAGTATGTTCCTTTATAGATATTGCAGAATGATCAGCTCTCTGAAAATAAGGCAATGCTAAAGTACAAGAATCTAGGAAATCATGGCATGCATTACAAGAGAAAACCCAGCAGCCTGAAGCACTACAAGTGTGTAAGACAAATAAGTTTTAATAGGACAGTATGTATCTGATCCTATAACAAATTTAAGTCTCTAGAAATGAAAATGAAGCTACTCTACTAACTGTATTACCTAAGCCCTTGGAAAATTGGCATTCTTGAGCTTCACTGTTGGACAAGATGGCTTTGTTCTCGCCAATTTTCAAATTAGAAGTCTTGCCATATGTACTTGTCTCTGCCTCACCTAGAGAAGCACTTCTTATTTCGAGTTCAGATATATCCAAGGCAACTTCCTTACTCAATATCCCTTCAAACATAGTATCTTTACTGCATGTCATTGCATCCTTTTCAAATATATTGGATTCATTATCAAGATTAGAAACTCTTAAATCTTTGTTTTCAATTTTCATGGTCCCATCATCACCATGACTCTGGTCAAATTCTAGGCTTGTTGAACATGGGACTTCACAGTGATCTGATATGGGCACAAGTTGGCCACTCTCTTCAGCGTTTTGTGGTACTTCTAAGTCAGCCTCGCTGCACTGCCTTTTGGGTTCTTGTCTGACCAAGACACCATCTCTAACCGGTGAAACAATTTCGCCCCTACTTCTTTTCTTCTGATTTCTCTTTTTAGAAAAAGCAAGCTTTTCACAGGCAGAAGTATCATAGATCTTGACATCAAAGTTCAAATCCTTAATGTAATTGAATACCAAAAGATATCCAACTTTAAGCCCAAGCCCCAGTGAGAAAACATTCCATCCCTCCCCAAAGACAAAAGAACCATTAACTTCTGATACTTTAACCTTCCACTGCTGCCCAGTTGAATCATTGAGATTGATTTTCTTGCTAACCATGTTGGCCACAATACTACTAAAAGCAGGAGGAATACACTGCAGTTTAATAAGATGTTGAGCAATAATATACAAGATCAGAGTCATTACAGAGATAAATACATCAAAAAAGGATAGTAGAAAATAGTTGGACGGACCAAAGCAAAATGCAGGCTGTGTTGTGATATCTGCTTCAGGTAACAATATAATATGAATGAATGCATGTAGTACTAAGCGACATAAAAGAAAAAAATCACTTGTATATTGTTACAGAAGCAGAAAAGATAAGCGCAATAGAAATCAAGATCAATTTTTTTGTCTAAACTTATATCCTAGGCTAATGATAAGAAAATGTTTTTCCTTTGAAGGACAGAGCCTCGTAAATAAGGGAAGACTGATCAGATTAAACAAGAAAAAAACCAGCTTTGAATTAAATCGGTGGAGAATGCAAACATAAGAATAATGATGAACAAGAGATGGTGTGCATGTTTGAAAAAGGAAAGTAAAATGTAGAAGAATGCCAACCAAAGTAGTTAAATAATCTTGTGTAGAGATGAACTTGAAGAAAGAGGTTGGTGAGGTTGGTTTGGTTTGGCGGAAGAATAGACAGTTGTGCATGCAGGCAGCACAAACAGAAACTCCTTGTTCCTCGCCACCCATTTTTCTTCTCTTCTAAATCAACTCAATGGTTCAAATTTCTCTCCTTCACAACGCACAAAAACAAAAACCCCAAGTTAACACTCCCTTTCATTCGCAGGGGAGGAACTTGGATTCTCTGCTTCGGGAGTATTAGAAGCCATTGAAGAGAGAGAGCGCATGCAAGCAAGCAATCCCACGGATATTTTTCTGGCAACAATTTAGTATAGTTACTCTTTTTTGTTTGTAAGTTACCTTTCTGGGCTGAAAGTTTTGGTCAAGGGCTTGCTTTTGGCACCCATGATTTTCTCCTCCATCCCATAAATTTGAAAATTTTCACTTTGCCTTTCTTCTATTAAATGGTAATGAAGGTTCATGTAAGCACATGTATTGGTGCCTTGTGTTCTTATCTTAAGACTTCATAGAAGGTGTAAAGTGTACATTTTGACACGACATTCTCAACAAGTGAAAATCATTATATTGTGAAGTTTGCAGGTCGGTAAATATTTGACTTTTACTCTTTTGTTTTTGGTTTCAAGCAATTCTAGAATTAAGTTCTTAGATAGTGTATTTTTTAATTTAAAGTCAAAAGCGAATTTGTTCAAATAGGATAATCCGTAATGATAATTTCACGTTTCAAAATATGTATTCCTTAAGTGTAAAGAGGTTGCATGTGGTAGTGTTGATTGATTTTTACATAAATCAAATTCAAATTTTACAGTAAAATATCTTATAAATTTCATGCCTCACATGAAATGCATAATGTTATAAGATTTTAGGCAAAAAAAAAATAAAATGAATTGGTTATGTGAAAACTTTTACAAATGAGGTAAGTAAAATATGTTATTATTTATGTAAAAAATATGACAAAAGATATATGTTTATGATATAACATTATTAGAAAAATTACTGATATCGGTTACTAAATGACTAAAATCGGTTACTCATTAAAATAGTAACCGATTTAGTGAACAAATGTGTCATTTGTCATTTGTTGGTCGATGATGTATAATGATCGAATCTGTGACCGATTTAGTGATCAAAACTATGATTGATAATCATAAGACCAAAGCAGTTTTTCTGTCATTTCATGATTATTATTATACTTATTATTACAATTACAATTACTATTATTAATAATATTATAATTATAATAATTATTATTATTATCATTATTATTATTATTTATTATTATCTGTGATCGAATATGTGACTGAATTTATGATAGAATCAGTGATGAAATTTGTAATCGAATTTTTTGGTCACTAATTCAGCCATCGATAGTGACCAAATTTTTTGACCACTGATTCAGTCACCAATAGTGATCGAATTTTTCAGTTACTAATTTCAATCACTATTCATCAGTTTTCTAGTAGTCTAAAGTATTTGTGTAAGTAGTTTGGTTATGATGATGACTTTCTTGAATGACTTCGCTAGGTAGTAATAAAACTTGGATTTGTAATTGTGATATTGAAGTTTATTCAACAAATAGACACCAGGGAGAAAACATGTGTGTTGTTATGATGTCAAAAAGGTTGTAAATATGGGAGATACAAAAATGTATTACAACTTATTATAACTATAACAAGAAAAAGTGGTTGTCCATTTATGAAGGAGGATGGATTGTGAAGGTGATATGTGAAAATCATAATTATGAGTTGGTTGGTACATTAGTAAATCATTCACATGTTGACATATTAAAACCTAATAAGTCTTCCATGGTGGTTGACATAACTAAAGTTTAGCGGAAGTCGAAAAACATTTTACGTACTTTGAAGGAGAACAATTAAAATAATGTGACAATTATAAAACAAGTTTAAAATGTCAGGTATGCACATAAGAGATCACAAAGACGATTGAAAATTGAAATGCAACAACTAATGATGTTGCTGGAGCATGACATATATACTCAGTAAAGTAAGTTTGACGAGTTCTCACTTATTTGATATACTTATTATTATTTGGAGGCTAAGTTGTGGTCATCATTCTATATTAGTTAAATGTAAGTATTTTCATAGCTATTAGGAGTTACATGTATATTGTTAGCCTTGCAAATGATTAACATGTTTATTAGTTGGATTGTGCTAGTTGTTTCATTTTAATGTCATACATTTGTACTCAATTATTAATTTAGTATACTAATTATGACAAATTGTATTAAGTAATGTAATGATCCTCGTATTACTTAAAATAAGTGCATAACAAGCTAGGTGAAATGAATACATAATACTTAAAATTGATACACAATGAGATACATTAAACATAACTAAAAAATATAATGAACTACCTACTTGGCCCATGTCACCTCCCACGTATAATATGTAGTCATCTAATATATATTGCACCCTCTTTCATCACTTTACGAGCTAGCTAAAGTTTAATATGGGTTCCTTCCCTGGCAAGAGTTATATTAGATATGTGTTGAATCATTAGAAGATCTAAGTAATGTGTTAGACAGTTTAAAAAATCCCTTCATATGATTTAATCGTTTAGCATGATTTTGATGATAATAATAACTCCAAGTGCATATTTGTATTTGATGATCTTTGTGTCTGTTACAATAATATTCACAAGTCTATTAACATCAAGAAAAAAAGTGCAATGAATAAGTTTATTAAGATACATATATCAAACGAACTCGCCATAATGATCTCAATGTTAAAAGACTATGTTGAGAATTAGTAGATGATATCACAAGATGTTGAGCACACTAGACGAATATTTTATATGTTTGTGGAATCAACATGATAAATGATCAATCAGTACAATATATTGATAGACAAACCTAAAGCGTTGGTCACACCAAATGATATCATTAGATAATCTTATAACATCTAGGAACTATATCATAAAATACAATATGATTAAAAAAAAATGATTATACTGAAGATAACAAACAATCTAGTGTTTGTCTTCATAATAAACGATCATGTCTTCATACTCATGATAGAGGAAATCAATTCTTGAACACATCAGACAAATTGATCAACGCTCTTATATTCACATTAGGAGTTTTCTAAACTTAATATTTACATTTTATAATTGCTCTATAATTTTTTCAAATAACTTTGAAATTTGTTTTGAAAGTATTAATCAAAATATGTTGATTAAATTGTTATTGGAAGTTCTCCTTCTCTAAAAGCAAAGAACTTAACATTGAATGAATTTCAAAATATATTTTGAATTTACTAGATTTTATTTAAGTCTGATTTACTTCAATAGTTAAAACTATACATATCTAGAAAGTTTTTGAAAAAGACATTAATGTTGGAATTTCTGGATTTAAAAGTTCTTATAATCCTAAGATATATATAAGTGTTTAAATATTATTGATTTTGAATGATTTAAGTAGTTTAATGTTGATCAATCATATTCAAATTACTTATAGAAAACATTACAACACATGAAGACGCACAAGATTCACCAGAACAAATATTTTCTAATTGAACATCTATAGAGTTGATGAAGTTGCGTATAACGAGGGTGGAAATAAGATGAAAGAGGAATAAAGTCTCAATAATCAGAAATATGCAAGTCGTTCAAAGTGAACCACAAGAAAAAACATAAACAAGTCAAGAAAGAAAGAATATATCAAAAGTTTCCTTATCAAGCAACTACCACACAAAGATGAAGCTACACTAGAAGAATTGAATAAAAGATTCTCAAAGAGAATCAAAGTTTTAGAAATCAAGAATATGATATAGAATGAATTTAATTACATTGAGAGTAAAAGCTACAAGATCAAGATGTGGAAAATTGATCAAATAAGAAGTTTCCTTTAGAGCGTCAAATACTTTGAGTGAGTTTCATTGTTTATATCTTGTTATTAAGAGCAAATTAGAAGAATGTTCTGTGCTTAACCATTGTAAATCTTTCACGTTGTGAAACATATCTGTGAACTTTGATTGTTCTCTTTATTATGAGAGGTTTTCTCATTGTTGAAAGGTCTTAATCTCCAGGGAAGATTACAATTGGGTTGCTAGGAGAGGTGTGAATACCCGTTACTTGAAGAGGTGTTGAATACTCAATAGTACGAGAAATGTCAAACACTACTCAATAGTACAACTAAGGAGTCCTAATTAACCTTTTGTACATAAAAAGATAAATATTGTTTTTGGTTGTATAAGAAAGGGTTTTTTAGTGATTCCAGTGGTTATAATTTTTGAGAAGTATAACGTCTCATGTCCATCAGAAATTAGTTAATTTAAAATCTTACCTTAGAGTATTCTAAAGGGATCATTTGCTCAAAGGATTTTCAATGTTACCTTGTGTGAAACTCTTAATGTTATGGAATCATTAAATTATATGATTTACTAATTTTAGAAATAACTATATAATTGAGTAAAATATTTTTTTCAAGTTAAATATTTTTTCTACTACTGAATAATTGATTTATAATTTTTTTTATTTAAAACTACTATATATTTTACACAATACAAGGCAAAATTCAATGGACATTGGTTAGATAAATATAAGTTATTCTTTTAAGAAATGTGGTATAGGGTTAGTCTAGTTCTAGATGATAAACACTAGTTATCTAATAGGTGTGGACTCTACACTTCGTTATAAATTCTTTAATCTGATGAATAGGAAATTGTGAAGGTAGTGTTAGTGGATATGGATACTTATATTAGACAATTCAAATGGCATTTATATTATGATTTGAGTTACAATAGTGACACTAGAGACTGATATTATATCTTATGATGCGATACAACGAATTGATGGGCTAAAGAACTCAATTGAAATGATTAACTAGACTCTCGGTCATTCAATCTGATAGACTACTTTATACATAGTAGAGTACCATCTATTTTAAAAAAACACAAATAGAGTATAAAATAACAATTCATTTTGTGTACATAAGTCAGTATGATTCTTGGATTTATTTTACGTCCCTTTAAGTTCATATGTATTTACATATACATGAAAGAGTATATATTACATCCTTACTTCATATTATACATTTCTGTTTCTTGCATTTAATTATACAATAACCTTCCAATAATTATTGTGTATCACATTACAAGGGGGAAAATGTTGATATGAGAGTTATTGTAGGTTATCGGAGGCTAGAAGAAAATTAGAACTATTGGTCCATCTAATATTAAAGGAATATAAGAACTTTGAGTGAAGGTCGGAGTAGAATGTACAATTCCTCTTAAGACAACTGAATTCTCCACCACATTGGTACTCCGTCCATTTCTTGACAAGTAAGTCTAGATAATGATATATACATATATATATATATATATATATATATATATATATATATATATATATATATATATATATATATCTATGTGTTAAGAAAGTATTTCATCAAAACAATAAAGATTAAGTGAACAAATTCAATAAACAAGGAAACCCATAAGGCATGCATCTTGTTTTGTGCTCCTCTTCTTCCCTATATTAAGTGAAATAGATGACCACAAAAAAATGGTTTCAAGTAAGTCCATTGTCTCAGTAATGTGCACAAAGTTATAGTTTTTGTTCACTAAACTCTCTTTCAATTTTAAAATTTATTGAAAAATAGATATAATCTAGTGATTATAGGTGTGATTGATTTTATTTCTTGTAGTATCTTAGACGAAAATTAAAATTTATGTATAGGGATAAAAGATTATACTTTTTATCCATATTTATTCTATTTAGTTTTGATATATTTTTCCATGACCTTGTGTTATTTTTACATAATTGTAACAACAACAAAGACATGGAATAACATTATAGTAATGTTAGTTTTGGGCTAGTGGTCTTTTGATTTAAATTTATTTACAATGTCAATATCAAATGCTTAGCTAGCCAAATCTCACTTTTGTACAAATTTTTTTTTATCTATTTATTTATCTCCCTGCCCAATTTTGATTTGTGAAAATCCTTATTCTAAATTTTTTATAACTACGTTTATATTGATGTATGTTTTCCTCTACAAAATACAAAACATTAGTAAAAGGAATGTAATAAATAGGACTAAGCAAACAATATATGCATCGTGTGGGAACAATCAACTTTGACGAAGTTCAAGCTAAATTTATATGGTATTATTAGCTTATGTCTCATCTTTTAATACTTCTTATGAATATATATTTTACTATTAATTTTCAATTTTTTATTAATAAATTGCTAACAAATCTGATGAATAAGAAGTTACTAGAGTTGAAATGTTTATTAAAACTCAGAGAAAATCAATTGAGGAAGGAACACTAGATGCAATTGTAAGTTTATTTATATTTATGAAATATGTTTGAAAGCTCCATACATTTTACTTGTTCATAACATTGATATTTTTTTGATAGTCTAAGCTCCAAAATTCCATTGAAAACCCAAGTGCTATATGGGGAAAAACTTTTGAGTCATTGTTTGGAAAATAAAAGTCTAACCGAATTCGTTGTTATGGAAAGACTATGATACTCACGACCTTGAAGAAAATTCAACAAATTGATGCTTTAAAAAAGATCATGCCATTGACATAGATGGTATGGCTAAGAAGATTGAAGATCTGGAGGTAGTGATGAAATTTGTTAAGCAACAAAATCCTGATTTAGATGAGAATGATATAAAAGAAATGATGGCTTGAGCATTAGGCAATGGAAGTAGTGTAGTTGCTCCATGCTCCTCTATTGCAACTTATGATCTAGATGATGATTATGATGAGGTATATATTTGAAGCATCTAAGTTTGTGAAATATTTTATACACACTTTCATAAATTAGAAGAAGATCATGTATTAACTTTGTTGATATTTTTTGTTCTTACTGTTTTGCAGGATGAAGTTCAAGTTCCTTTGGAGAAGAGAACATAAAATGAAAAAAATCAAATACTTTTGTTATATAAAAGTTGTAATTTCTTGTAATTTTGAAAGTGTGCTAGGTGATATTGAACTATAGTTTTTAAAATTTTCAGTTGTACAATTATGTTTTGAAATATACATTATGCACATTTAATTGTATTTCCAAACGTTATGAGTTTTATTAATGTTATCTTCACACTTTACTGAAAATGATATAATTGTCTTGTATAGATTTATTTAAGAATTTTTATATTACAATAGTAATGTTCTAAATCAATTAGTAACTTAATGTATTCATAATTTATTTAGAAATATTATAAATGTGGTATGAAGGAATAAGTCACATTTGTAAAGGTGTTGCTCAAAATTATCTAAATTTGATTGCAACAGTTCAATAACTATGACCTAAATGTAAATGCGACACTTAAAAAGTCATGGTCTAAACCAAAACGAAACATAAAGGTCAAAGATCTAGAGTCCTGAACCGAAGTCTACTAGCATATTGGGTTTGATTGGGTCTCCACCCATCCTTTTAGGTCTAAGACCATCTTTGAAGAGGTCAGCTCTATGGTATGACAAATCACATAGCAGATGAAAGAAAAAACAATTCAAGGACCAACAACTAGAGTCATGATTAGGAGAATCATGAAGATTGAGATTCAATTAGCCTCAACAGGGTCAAACTTTTATCATCACAGGCCAGACTTTAGTTTGTATAATTTTGTATAAAGGAATTTGTGGACCTTGTTTTGGCCAATAATAAATGAGTCTTGAAATAAGACCAAGTTGAGTAGGATTTTTGTGCTTGAATTTGGACTAAGAATATATAATAGTGAAATTAGGGATTTTAACTTAGCTAGGGTTTCAATTGGGCTTCTAAAGAGAAACCTTAGGTCGATCATGGGTGGGCATAAGAGATACAGGACTTACTTGGTACCCAAGTTTAAAGAGAATTAAAACTTGAATTTCCCTCTGTTCTTTTCCTCTCCTTGATCACATTTGAAGGCTATAAATAAGTTTGCTCTTGTAATTTCACCTATGAATAAATATAGAAATCCTGTTCAATTTTGGTCATTACTTGTTCATGAGTTTTCTCTATGTTAGTTTCCTTCTTAGACAATAACCTATAATCCTTCTTAGTTAAGTCGGTCTCACATCTCATTTAAACACTCTCCTAAATCTATTTCAAATCATAAAATTCTCTCCTTAGCTTGTGTTATCTCTCAAACGTCATCCAAAAAAAATATTTAAATTGAATATTCTGAATATATAATATTTTAACTTTTATCGAGAACTACAAATTTATAAATTCTAATGTAAACGTGAATTATTATTACAAGAAAACAAAGTTTTTTCCTTAAAAAAATTGTTATAAAAGTAAGTTTGGTTTGTAAAAGGGTGATTCCATATATAAACAAAAGTTCATTTAAAAAAAATAACTAAAAACAAGAGATAAAATTAACTAAACACACACACACACATATATATATATATATATATATATATATATAAAAAAAAAATACATATATACTCTTATATTTTATATAAGCCTTTAAACCTGGTATAAAAGTAAAATATTATATATAAAAGATAAAAAATAATATATATAATAATTACAATGTTAATATAAATGGAGGATTAAAATTCTCAAAGATATATCAATTAAATTTTGCTTAATTACTTATCTATACAAATTCTCTAAATACTTAAGAATAGATAGTTAAACATTATTGTAATTTATTATAATGGTAAGTATTTACTCTTATTAAATATATTATTTCTTTTTATATTTCCATCCAACTAAACAAATGGATAAAAATTATCTTCATCCTTTTTTTTTTTTCATCAATTGAAACAACATATGTCTAATTTTTTATTTCTTTCTCTTTTGTTTTATTTGTTTTCCAAATGACTCTAAAGAAACAATTTCAAAGTTTGATCAGACTACCTTCAACCATAGAGATTACAAGCACACGCATACTAACTACAAAATACGAAAAAAGTTAATTTATTTTACTTTTAAAATAACTAATTTTCAGTCAATTCTTTGACTAAACCTATAAGGCAAATAGTATTTCTATTAAATTAACCATTATCAAATATGCCATTAAATTAATTGTAACAGAAAAATTATTGAAATTTAAAGGCAGGACTAAGATATTCATTAAGAAATCCGTTATGGTGAGAAAAGGAAAAGAATCAAACGGTTTTGGACAAAAGAGACCCCAGAAGGAAAAAAAATCCGCGTTTTGAGTATATGCTTGTCCAATAGATCCTGAAAATTTCAAAACAAGAAAAACGACAAGCAAAGGGCTGAGAGGCAAAAAGTAAAAGAAAAAGGAACGGAAAAGCCAACTGCGCAATTGCTACGTTGCCAGTTACCCTCGATCCGCGTCTATTCTCAAGCAAACCTTACTAGCTAAGTACTCTCACAACAAAACCTTGAGCAATATAATTTCTAAACCCTCGTTTGTTATCGGAAACGCGCTTGCACACAACACACAGTGATATTCGAGTTCGTAGAGAGTAGGCTACGCGAGCGAGCGAAACCGCCGCCGCCATGGTTAGGGCTCGCGAGAACTGGGAGAAGCTGGTTCGAGCGACACTGAAGAGGGAGCAGCACAGAAATGCAGGCCAAGGACACGCCAGAGTCCCTAGCGGAATCGCCGGCGCGGTTCCGCCGTCCCTAGCGCAAACCACCAACATTGATTTGATCTTGCAGGCCGCCGATGAGATTCAATCGGAGGATCCTAACGTTGCTAGGATCTGTAAGTGTTTTAACTTGCTCAATCAGAATATGTTTGCGTGTTTCTATTTTCGATGCTACGTGCGTTGACGTTGTCTGTGAATATGAGATCTGCTTGTGCATTATAGTGTGTCATGAAGTTAGTTTGATGTGTAAGGGGAGTGAGTCTATTTTAGAAGTTAAGCTTGTTTAATTAGTTAATTTATTTTTAATTTGCGGACTGGTATTATTAAGGAATGTGTGAAACTTGTTTCTAGCGGGAATTTGAATTTAGTGGTGGCTGAAATGAAATATTTGGTGAAAATAGGGGAATTTTGAGACGAGGGTGGGTAATTAGAGGTGGTGATAGTCATGTTTAGTGCGGAGGTGAACATGGTATGATACCGTGTGTGAGATGACTTAAGTGGATATGAAAATGGAAGGGGGAATTTTATGAGCTAAAAGGATGGAAGGAGGAGATAATACCGAGTGCCTGATACGCACGCATGTAGTCATTGTAGTGGGAATTTGCTGTACTAGAAATGGGAAAGTTGTAGTTGACAAAGTGAGGTGACTGGATCTTAGTTTCGCTACATTTGAGCTTTTTTGGTTGGTTAGTGGATATTCAACATCCATTAGGAGCTAGATTGACATCATTAATTAGACTAGGCTTATTAGAAAAATACAACGGGTAGGGGTTTGTTTGTCTAATTTACGAACACATTGCAAGATTTTACATCTTCTTTTATGTATGTTCTTTGGAGTTGCCTTCATTTTTTCTCTTTATATTATTTTAGATGGTGTACCTGTTTATTATGGGCTCATCTTAGCTTGTGTTTCTTTTCTTGTCTTTCACTATTGTCTGTTTTTCGAGATGAAGACCTTGAGTTTTATGTATTTGAAATCAGAGTATGCTGAATTCTGTGTCTTAGTCGAACCACACTATATATTTTTGCCAGTTACTTGTTACGTAGTTGGTACACTCATGATTACAAGAGTAGTTTCCTGATGTTAATCACCCTGTAAGAAGACACCTTTTTATGTCAAGGTGATGAAGAAGCCATCATTAAATATTAGCCACGGGGAGAAAAAGACAAATTGACACAGTAGTAGCAGCCTGAGAGAAAGTATGATTGGTTTCAAGGCCTAAGATTTGCATTCTTTCAGCCCAGGGTGGAAATATAATTTCACTTGCTTGCACTAAATATAAATATGGTTAACTGCTCCACAAGATAATGTGGTGTTTGTGGCTTAGTTATTCTATTTCATTCTCTTAGCTCAAGTAATTGTTGTCTTTCAAGTTTCAACTTAAATTGCTGATATTTCTCATGTATTGGGTAAAAATTTACGTGTACCAAATTACTTTTTGAGCTTATCTCCATGTTCATATTGGGAAAAAGCCACAAACAATAGCGATAGAGCCTAAAAGGTTGGGTTTGTTGGGTTGAATTATGCCTAAATTCACATTCTAAGATGGTATCACAGTCCATCTTAGATCCATTAAAAAGGTCACCTACTATATTATTCACATACCAAACTCAATAGTGCTGAACGTGAAAGGGTGTATTGGGAAAACTCAAGTTTCACATTGGTTAGAGATAGAGCTTGAAAAGAGATATCAGGGGAGACAATCCTCAACTTACAAGTTGGTTTTGCAAGGTTGAGTTATGCCTAAATTCACATTTTAGTAGTTCATGTGTCTGTCATATTAAATACCAACAAAGATATCACAATTTGTTGCATGATAAATATCAGATCTAATATCCATCCGATCAGCTTGAATCAGCTGATGGTGTTCCTTTTGTGATATGCATCATTATGACCTCTTACTTTTGATCTTCAGTGTGCGAGCAGGCATATAGTATGGCTCAAAATCTGGATCCCAACAGTGATGGTAGGGGAGTTTTACAATTCAAGACTGGTTTAATGTCTGTAATCAAGGTATAGGTCATTTTTGGTGTATTTTGAGTGATACATTACCTTTTTCCTTCAATTGATTTTTTCTCTTTATTTGTGTGACTTTAAAGAGATTATCAGCTGACTTGTTTATGATTTTCGTTTTGCTGTCTTCTATAGCAAAAACTTGCTAAGAAGGATGGGCATCGGATTGATCGCAATCGGGACATGGAAAATCTTTGGAATTTTTATCTGCACTACAAGCAACGTCATAGGGTGGATGACATCCAACGAGAAGAACAGAGATTGCAAGAATCTGGAACTTTCAGCTCCTCACTGGGAGAGTATGTCCAACCCATAACATTTTTAAATTAAACCTACAAATATGTAGTTTATTTCTTCAGTAAAATAGAAGGAGGTTATTTCCTGTTTTTGCTGTAGTGATAAGCTTGATACTTGTTTGCAATTATGGCCTTAAATTATTTTTCTCAATGGATAAAATTACCAACTTGTTCTTGTTCTGTAGAGTTGCTTGTATCTGTCAATCAGAATTCAAGGCTTGGTTTATTCATTTTGGTTCAAAATTATTTCAAAGGGAAACTGAATATGAAAACCTATGCTTTCTGTGCTCTTTAATGACTTTTATTGAAACGCTTTTTCTTCCTTGTTGGTTGCTGGCATTGCTTATTTTTCTTTTCTCAGATACGTAATTAAAAAGCAATAGAACGTTTCTGTGGCTAAGAAGTCATTGTGTTGAAGGTGGTGAAAAATAATATAACATGTTAATATGCAAGATTAGAAACTAATAGTGATATTGAACTGCTAAAACAGTAGTTTGTTAGTTTTCTTTCCTTAAGTCTTATATGTGAGTAATTGTACTTATACATAATTTATGGGGTAGTGAAATTGTTATTGGATGGCTGCTCTCCTCTCCTAACTAAACAAATTCTTAAAATATGCAGAAAGGCTTTCTCATTTACTTTTTAGATTTTGTTGATTAAAAGCCTAAATATATTTATCTAGCTTATGTTTTTGCCCGGTATAATATTTGTGCGAACTGTTTTAATGCTGTAGGTTGAAGCTTAGATCATCAGAAATGAGAAAGATAATTGCTACACTACGGGCTTTAGTAGAGGTCCTGGAGGCACTTAGCAAGGATGCTGATCCCAGTGGAGTTGGAGGACTCATAGTGGAGGAGGTACTTCTTTTGTGTTAGGACGTCTATCATAAAGCAAATTAACTTAGCTGATTATGCATTGAATGCTTCAATTATTTTAAACTATTCATTTTATTTTGATGATTAATTTGGTTGTTTTCAAATTTATAAGCCACTAGTTCTCATTCTTTTTGTATTGCTAGTTGGCGTCTAATAAAGGAATATGGAAATCTTTTGACTGCCTGTTGTCATTTTGTTTCTTTTAAAGTTCTATTTGAACATGTCAAAACTTCTTAAAGAACTTATCATACTAACGGATTACGATTTGTAATTAACTCATCATGTTTGTGTCTCATATTTTCTTAGTTGAGAAAATTAAAGAAGTCAAGTGTGACATTATCTGGAGAGCTGACACCATACAATATTATTCCTCTGGAAGCACCGTCATTAACCAATCCTATCAGAATTTTCCCTGAAGTAAGTTGAATGATTTAGAAGACTTCTGGCCCTCTCTCTCTTTCATTCCAAGTGGCTTGTACCTGATCTGTTCACTGTGTTGACAATAACTAGGAGTTCCTGACATTGACACATCCATTTATGATTGCTGCATGATTTCTGTAATACCCTTGAATTCATGTACTCTTTGTGGTAGTTTCTAAAGCTGAGGTTTGGTTCTCAATATCAGGTTAAAGCAGCAATATCTGCAATTAGATATACTGATCAGTTCCCTAGACTTCCTGCTGGATTTAAAGTATCTGGACAAAGGGATGCAGACATGTTTGATCTTCTAGAATTTGTGTTCGGTTTCCAGGTTTGTAATGATTGGTGGAAAGTTTAATTTTGTATGTCATTGCTGTGTATCATGGTTAATTGCATGGTAACTAACAGATCTTTTTCAAGGTTCCTACTGGATTGATCATCTTGTTTTTAAATCTTTATTGCTGACACAAAATACTGATTCTGATTATAGTTTGTTAGTAGAAATAAGTTCGTTTGTACAGCTGTCAGTTATTGTTAACAGTAGCTCTTGATGTAAGTTGTGCCTATAAATACAATTCTGTACTTCTATTATCATGTGTGATGTGATAGTAAAGAATTCTGTTTATTCTTCAGTTCAGTTTCTCTAAGATGGTATCTAGAGCAATTTTTTTTTTTTTTCGATGATCCATCTTCACAGATAGAGCTCCTTCGGTGATTCATCTTCTTCATCTCTAGCGCTCATCTTCGCTGACTTTCTTTGTGATCTTGCTAGTGTCTGTTCCTCTTTTTGTGTGTTGTTCTTCGCCCCTTCATTTTTCATGGATTGTTCTTCGAGGTTTGCGTTTGCAAATTGTTCTATCTTGTTTTGATTGAATTTCACTTTGCGATGTCTCTGTTCTTATGGCTTCTTCTTCGCAGTTGTTTCCAACCTCAGTAACTGACAAACTTGATGACTCATATTGTCTTCATTGGTGACAACATGTTGAACTGATAATCAAATCACATAAGTTACAACGATTTGTTGTAAATCTGGTGGTTTTGCCTCGATATCTCACTGAAAATGATCGTACTATTGACAATGTTAATCCTGAATATGAAGCTTGGGAAGTTGAACACCAAACATTACTTGTTTGGCTTCATTCTACTCTTTTGAAATTCGTTCTCTCTCTTGTGCTTGGCTCCAATCACTCATATGAAGTTTGGGAGAAGATTAATGAATGCTTTGGTCTTCAAACTAACTCTTGTGCCAGACAACTGCGTAATGTGATGCGTGCTGTTAGACTTGATTCCAAAACAATGGAACGTTATCTTAAGATTAAAAAGTTACGTTGATGAACTAGCTGGTGTTGGCATTACCGTGCGTCTTGAAGAGCATGTTGATGCTATTCTTGAAGTACTCACCTCTGTTTATGCACCAATTGTCTTGGTTATTGAGAGTAAGAAACACGCTATCAATTTGCTAAAATTGAAGCTCTTCTATATGGTCATGAAACACTACGTAATCGTTCTGTCCAGGAGATGCAAAACTTAGTCAGATCATCACTACACTATAATCAAGCGTCATATAGTTGTGGTGGTTGTAATCATGTAGTCTCTCGTATCGGAGTTTCTTCTCATGTTGGAAATCTGGCAGAGGTTGTGTCAAATTTGCGAATTTTCAATTGCATATCTGTCTCAAGTTTGGACGTAGCCAATGTTTGTCTTTTCAGATCTGATATTTCTTATCAACCTCTTGAATCCCTGTCTGTACTTAGTTGATTTTACACAACAGTACATTCCTTATTCAGCTGGTTCATATAAAACATCAAATACTTGGGCAAATCCTAATAACAAGCCTGGCAACAATACTCAACCTAGTGCAATGCTAATGATGTCCAATTCTCAAGGAAATGCCAATACGTATTGGATACTAGTCTCTGTTCAAGCTTTTATGTTACTGGTGAACCCCAAAATATTAAACAACATCAACATTTTGATGGTCCAAATCAAATTTTCATCAACAATGGTGCAGGTTTAAGTATTTATGGTGCTGGTACTCTTCTTTTGTGTCACCTTATGATCCACATATTACTCTTTAACTAAACAATTTGTTACATTTCCATTCTATTACTAAAAAGCTGTTAAGTGTTAGTCAATTTGCCAAAGATAATTCAGTTTTCTTTGGATTTCATTCTGACAAGAGTCTTGTCAAATCCTAGGGAACGAATAAAGTGCTTCAAGGAGTTGTTGGTGTTGATTGATTTTATTCATTTAATAATCTCTAACATCACAATCATTCCTCTTAGCTACAGTCGTCGTCTAAGTCTCCTGGCTGTTCACCCACAACTTGATCTTTGTTTAGCAGTGTTAAATGTCAATAAAGGAAATCTTGTCAATTTGTCTTTTGTGGATAACTGTTCACATGTGTCACAATAGACATCTAAATAATCATGTAATGTAAATTGTAATGAAACATTATAAAATTTCTCAATCCAATAAAATTTACTCTTATTTTTGAGCACGCTGTTGCGTCGGGCAAGTCACATAAATTGCCTTCTCATGCCTCAAGGCTTGTATATTCTCCATTGGAACTTGTTTTTACTGATCTTTGGGGACTTGCTCATCTTACTTCACGTGCAGGACTTAATCATGTGTCCTTTATTGATGCATATTCTAGGCATACCTGGATTTTTCCAACAAAATCCAAAGTTGAAAGATTGATTATTTTTCAGACTTTTAAACCAATGGTTGAGTTATAGCTTAATTTTGGAATTAAAAATGTTCAATCTGATTAGGGTGGAGAATATCGACCCTTTACAAATTTCTTTGCTCATCATGGTAGAAATCACACACTCATTTGTACACATCATCAAAATGGTGTTTGGTGTTGTCGAAAGGAAACATAGTCGTTAATTAGGGTGTAACTCTTTTTACATAAGAGCATAGCAGCCCAAACACCATGATTTCATTATGACTTGGCCCACCTAGCCTTCACTACGGGACAATTGATGTCACCCATAACAGGTAATATTGTCAAGTCTTGCATTTGTTTCTTTCGAGAGGCTCGTCTGCCTCTTATCCCTAGTCCAACCCTTAACATCTTCTAGAAGAGTGGGCTTAGCTTTATGACCTCATTGTCTCTCATTGCAACCTCTTATGGTCTCTGTCTTTTAGCTTCATGGATATGTACCACAACAACATAGAAGCTCAATGGGAAAAATTACCTATCTTGGTTTGCTTTAGAGAATCTGTGGTTTCTAGGCTAGGGGTATAATGATCACATAATGAAGGATATTTGTTATAACATACTGTTAGGATAAAAATATTCTCAATATTTCTATAGTAATTAGAAAAAAAAAATCTTTAGAAATATCATATTTTAACAAACTCTTTAGTGAACAAATGAGGGTAAGGATTTTATAAGGTTGAAGGAGGGATGTCCAAGTCTTTTATGATGAAGTCATGTTTGGGAACTTGCCCTTGTTTCTGATGTTGCTTGTTGGCTTATGACCTTTGTTTTGTTATGGATATGGTTGCAGAGATGGTCGTCTTTTGTGCTCCTACTAGAAGAGAACAGGTTACACTTGGGAATCTTATTATTCCTTGCATTACTTTCCCTATAAGACAATAAATGTCTCCAAGACTGAAAGAGCACAAGATTTCTAAAGATCAAAAGTAACTTTGGTTGAAGTTAAAGTCAAGCTCAATAATCCTTGGTTCCTTGTGTATCAACATGTATTTATTATTCAACAGTGTCAAAATCCATGGATATTGCCTCAAGTACTTTTGACAATCATTCTCTTTTCACCTCACAATGGTACATGAGAGTTAATGTCCCTTCCTCCATATCAAAAGGGTGTTGTTGCAGATGAGTGTATGCTATGAAGGTTGAACAAAATGGTGAGGTAGATTATCATAAAGCTAGGTTGGTGTTGAAGGGGCATGCTTAACTTGATTACAATTATACTTCTCGTGCAATGATTAGTACAATTCACTCTTCCTTTCTATCACTACCATTCACCATTTCTCTATTAGTTAGACATAAGGAATGAATTCATGATGAATTGCATAAAGATTTTTACATGGAACAACCCCTTGGGTTTGTTGCTCAAGGGGAGTCCAGTTTGGTTTTCAAACTTTGTCACTCTCTTACAGTCTCAAACAATTCCAGCTAGGCTTGGTTTGCAAATTTTCAATCAAGTTGTACAAATTTTTCGGTTGAAATAGAGTGAAGCACATCATTCACTATTTTATTGTCATTCTTGTCTTGGAAAATGTGTTTATCTTGTTATTTCGTTGCTGAAAGGAGCATATATTAAGTCTCTTCCAAAACCAAAATCTCAGTATAAAATACTTGTTATTGAGGTGGCTCAATCAAAGGAAGACATTCTTATTTAACAAGGAAAGTATGTTTCGACATTTTGAAGGAAACATGCACCGCAAGATGTGGGCCTAATTGTAGTCTTATGAACCCAAATCAAAAGTTAATGACAAATCAAGGTGAACCCTCTTTAGATCCAGAGAGAAATAGGAGATTAGTTGGGAAACTTATTTATTTTACTCATAGTTACAAGGCTTGACATCTCTTTTGTTGTTGAAGTAGTTAGTCAATTTGTGTAGTCTCATCATGTTGATCACTGGAGTGCAGTTATTGACATTCTCATATGTCTAATAAGGGCATTAGGAGAAGGATTGTCGTTTGAGGATAAAGGTGATGCTAATTATGCAGGATCTCTTATAGACAGGAACTCTGCTACTAGATACTGTGTATCCTTTGGTGGGAATATTATCACATAAAAGAGCAAGAGGCAGTATGTAGTGGCCAGGTCTAGGTAGAAGCAGAATACAAGGCATGACCCAGGCCACATCCGAGGTTGTAAAGATCAAACAACTGTTTTAAGAGTTGAAGTTCTCTGAGTTTCAGCTATTGAACATATTGCGATAATTGAACAGCTCTTTACATCGCCTCTAATCCAGTATTTCATGAGTGAACTAAACATATAGAGATTGATTATCATTTTGAATGCTAGAAGTTGTCCAAGGAAATCATTACTGAAGATGCCAGCTCAAATGATCAAATTGCATACATATTCTCAAAGTCGTTAAAGTGGGCCTCAGTTTCAGTTATGATGCCCTATGTTTGTATAGTCTATATGCTCCAGTTTGAAGGAAACTTTAGAAACTGTTTTTGGTGTATCTATCAACCCTGAATAGATTAATAAAGATCTACTGAGTGATTTTATACACTCAAGAACTTTATTCAAGTATCTGAATCTGACTTCTTGGGCTAATGGGGGAATTCCTGTTCTCAATTGCAATATGATCAATTCAGGACACAAAACAGACACTCATAGTCGTGATTAAGCTACATCTTATATTATGAATTTTCTCTGATTAGATGTTTTTGCTTTCCTGCAAGTGTTATATGCTCGTGGTTATAATAATAATTTTTGCATGTGCAGAAAGACAACATAAGGAACCAGCGAGAAAATGTTATTTTGATGATAGCAAATAAGCAGTCTGGACTTGGAATACCTACTGAAACTGATCCAGTGAGTTCTTTTATGAATCCATTTTGGTGTAGCTTTACTGTCTGTAGTATTATTTAATTTTCTGTTTGTAGACATTCTGTTTTATTTTATTATCTGTCTTGAAAGGAATATAATTGTGTGTAATTAGACATGTCGGATGGAAAAAACTTTAGCTTGAAGTTGGTAGTGACAAATAGATGCAAACTAGTTCTTCTATGGTCTGGCAGTGTATAGTAACTTTTGAACTTTAGAATTTTGTTCTTTGCTGTTGTACATCTTAAATTAATTTGTTATCATTATCCATCATTAAAAGCATGCATTTCTTTGACTGTATTGGTATTTGGATTTTACTTTGGATGAACGGGTAAGGCTTTGTCTGGTTTTCTTATAGCTCCCTTTTTGCTTTAGATAAGGCTAAATTAGGTGAGAGATGACTGTCATAAATTTAAGTGGTTAGGTTTGCTGTTTTGATGCTTAATGCATGGCTATGAGTAGCACCTAATAGCAGAATCCCATCACATAATGCTTGTAGTTTGAAGTAGTGGTTGCAATACGAAAGTTGTGGCTGGAGCAGGTGCTGTTGGAGTAGGTTCATAAAGATCTATTTGAATCATGAAACATTGCCTAGGTCTGTTGGGGAGGCGGTCAATTTGGGATTTTGTTGCTTTCTCTCTGAACCGGATTTGGAACTTTACTTTCTCAGTCATCTCAGCAACATTTTCGAAAATTTCCAGCATTTTATTGCAGGTCGTTGCAGCTGGCTCTGCTCTCCACAGTTTCCAATTGGTCGAGACCTCTGCAGCCATTTTTATCAAACCTGTCATTATTCTCAGCTAACTTTGATTGTTGCAGCCTTGCTCTCTTGTGCCTCTGTGATATACTGTTCTAATATCTCTAAAACAGTTCTTTCATCTCACTGTCTTATGTTGTCTTCTAAGTTTTACCTGTTATTTATTTTTTCAGAATTCTAATTTGACTCTCTGCATGCTCTGCTCTCCTCAGTTCCCTATTATCCTCGAAACTTTTGGCTAATCTGTCACTGTTCTCAGCTAACTGTGACTGTTGGTGCTTTGCTTTGTTCTTTACCCTGTATTTTTTTTTTTTTAATTTTAATTGGTTAGAATAGTACAATCCTGGTACCTGCTATAGCATTCACAGAGTCTGACACATTGTGCTGCTATTAGGGATCAGTAGATTTGCGTGGGTGTCTGGGGGAGAACTTTGTATTTCTAATAAAATGCAAAAAGGGTACAAAAATAAAATACAGCTTCTGCTTACAATGTTATTTATACTGTAGAAGCTTCAGAACCTAATACCTGCCAACTGTGACTGTTATAATTGACATTCAGTCAGTTATGACTGTCCAATAGGTTAGCAGAATATTGATAAGATACGGCTGCCAGATACAAAAACTAGCTACTCCTAAAGTAGTGCTATTTGAGAAGGTATTCCCTCACCTCCACAAGCTCAAGGGGACGATTAGCTAACAGAGGTTGAGAAACTAAGCAGAGGACAAAGACTTAGTCATCATATCAGCCTACTGCACTTGGGCTGGAATGTGGAAAATGATGACTTGTTTTGGAAGTACGCCTTTTGATGAACAGAAAAAGTCGACCAGACCCCATATGCGCTGTCGTACATGTAATACTGGATTGTGGGCAGGGGAGGATCGTCACAAAAGGAATAGGTGAGTGATTGAGACAGCTAATTCATTGAAGAGAACTTGTACCCAAAAACATTTCTGAAGTGACTTGGGCTAGACAATGGTATTCTGCCTCAGCAGTGCTTCTGGCAACTGTTTGTTTTTTGGGGCCAAAGAGGAAATCAGATTACAATCAAGATACAACACTAGATGCGGACTGCCTGTCATCTCGTTCAGAGGTCAAGTCAAAATCACAAAATGCTTGCAGGTAATGGGGCCAATTGGAGGGAGCAGGTTGAAATAAGAGGCCGTGGCAATCAATTATCTTAAAATTCGGTTTAACAGCAATTCAGTGAATGCCTGAAGTATAGGGCATGAATTGACAAACTTCAGTAGTTGCATAACTAGGTTCTGACCTTGTAATAATAACAACATAATACTTTAGTTCCTATACTAAGTGTCGATGACTCAATGACTTCCACTCTAGAACACTTCACTTGGTGACACTTCGGTCTACTCCCTTGTTGGTGAAAACCCTTCAGCATATAGAACCTCGCTAGAAGATGTTTTCACACCATTTTAGAAAATGAATTTTAAGTCTAACTTAATATCTCAAAACTAGCTTGTAAGGTAATGCTTGCACTCATATATTATAGTTTGACCCTATCTCTCTAAGTGGGATCTCCAACAAAATAAAAAATGAAATACCGTCTAGTTGATGGACCTTAGCTCTTGAAGGAGTTTGGGTTGAGTTGTTTCCAAATTCACTTCAGAACTCAACTGTTATATACCCTTCTTCTTTGTATCATTTCCTTATTATTCTAATCCTAACTGATCATATTTAGGGACATGATGGTCCATTATTCATCATTTCTTTGTTATGACTTATGATGGGTTTGTACCTTATGCTTGTATATTATAATAGCATTTTCAATATATTTTTGATAAGCTAAGTCGAGTCTTCTGGTCATGTTTATGGAGGCTTTACGAGGTTACTTAAACTATTAAGTTTGACATTACAATGTAAATCCTGCATAGTAGGTGTTTAACAACTTCTACATTGTAGGTATACTTAGTATGGTCCTCTGGTAAAGTTTGACAATGCTTTGTTGAATTTTGGAATGTGCAGAAAATAGATGAGAAAACAATCAATGAAGTGTTCTTGAAGGTGCTAGATAACTATATCAGGTGGTGCAGATACTTGAGAATTCGTCTTGCATGGAATAGGTTATTACTTCAACTTACTCATTCTTTGAATGTCTTTCCCTCTTTTGTATTTTACTTGATTGCATTTCATTTAATGCTTCGTGCAGTTTAGGGGCAATTAACCGGGATAGGAAGCTTTTTTTGGTTTCCTTGTATTTTCTTATTTGGGGTGAAGCGGCAAATGTTCGTTTTCTTCCTGAGTGTATTTGCTATATATTCCACCATGTAAGTCTCTTGTGCTTTCTATATTTTGGGGCATCCTACCATGAGCATTGTTAGTTTGTTTTCACTAATAATTTTCAAATTACTTATTGTATTTGATCTTTATTTCTCTGTGATTCTCTCATGCTGCTGGGATTTAGGGTACATTTGGGTAAACAATTCAAGTAAGCACTTATTAGAGCTTACCATAAACTTGATTGCGAAACTAGTTGAAATAATTTAGAAAAGGTATATTTTGGCTAGTTTCTTTGTGAAGTTCATTGAAATAAGCTATAAAAAATCTTATAAAAATGCCAGAAGGCTCTTTTTTAGCACCAGATAGCTGTTGCGGGTACCTCTTTAGTATTGTTTTTTGGGGGTTGGTTCCGATTACCCAGCCAAGTGAAATAATTAAAACCTAGTAAGCACTAGTTTGTGGGCACACCCTTATAATTGCTTCTTTGAAGATTAATGGTTTTGCAAGTTTATTTAGTGTGCTTTATGTGAGAAATTGAAACGAAAATTTATTTTGTGGTATGTAAGTGGATTCAAATCTTATGTTACAAATTGATTTTGTGGAGTTGAGTTAGGAGTAGGTGATCCTAGTTTAATGGATCTAAGGTAGATTTTGATACTGTCTTACAATGTGACTTCGAGCATTACTCAACTCTACAGAATTGACTTACATGGTGAGAGTTGTCTTTCACTTATTTGGGACTTGATTTTTTTTCTTTGTAAATTAAACAAGTATAAAACAATTTCTTCATTTTATATTTAGCGGTAGTGTTAAACTTAGAAAAATATAAGCCACTGATGGGTAAGACTTACTGGTACCCTCTTGAAAAAGAAGGGTTTTTACTGAGGTTATACCCATTTTAATAATATTAAATATTTTATGTAGTTGAAGTTTAATGATAGGCATTTCAAATCAATTTTAATGCTAAATATTTTAGCCATGATGTGTTATATAGATGGCCAAAGAGTTGGATGCTATTTTGGATCATGGAGAAGCTGGACCTGCACAAAGCTGCCTAACTGATGATGGTTCTGCAAAATTCCTTGAGAAAATAATTTGTCCTATCTATGACACACTAGCTAAAGTGAGTTGCTATGCAATTTTATATTCCAAATCTTACTATGCGCAACTGTTCAAATTTATTTCATATTTATTTGTTGAAATGAAATTGCCATTGTGCTGTTGAAAGAAACCATCATTTTTGGCCATTCAAAACTATTGTGGTAAAATGGATCACGTGAAGGAATTTCCTTGTAATTGAGGAACTATAGGAATGTTTGATAATTGGATGTAGTTGCTTCTAAAATAATAGGTTTAGTAGTGTTGTTATTGTTTGTTTGATCGATTTTGCTTCGAAATAGTTGTTTTGTACTAGTACTCAACCCATATTAGTAGTTTAAATTGGTGTTAGTGCATTGTGTTGTAACCCATTTACATTGTATTTATATTTTTTATGTAGTAAAATTGACTTAAATTTTTGGCAGTAATAACTTCAATAAATATAATTAATAATTAACAAATCTTTAAAATATTAATCTATAGATGAATAGAATTTGAGTTATGGAGGTATTATCGATGACTATGAATTAGTTTTTTTTACTATTTGATTAGAATAGATTACTATTTACCTCTTGAATAAGACCTTCTATGAATAAAAAATAAGTACGAAGACAAAAGTTAAGGGGTACAAAATTATGTTACGGTTCTTAGCTCGTAAATCATAGTGGCTATTTCATAATAAGTCGAGGTCATAGAAGGAAATCTGGTAAAAGAAATCAATATTCTCCTTATTAAAGAATTTGACAGTATAGTCAATGATAGGATAGGCTATGTTTATTGGAAAGACACTTAGTTACTCATTCGAGAAACATGTAATTTTTAAAACTTGTAAACTGCAAACTCTGTCTTACATATTTAATTCTGACTTCCTAAATTCTAATTTCAATGTAGACTAAAAGCATTTTAAACGTGATGGATGAAATATGTAGGGTTATTCTAGCACTCCCTCCTGTTAGGGTAAAACATTCATATATGCCAAGTTTACAATTAGATCCAACCTAGGTCCCTCTTTAGGATTTAGTGAAATATATTATTTGAGATTAAGAGATTGGAGTAATAATGCTTGAGTGTATTAACCTTCTTTGCAAATTTGTATATCGTGGTAGCAAGTATCGTGTGATACACGATATGAATCGTACAATATGATACGAATTAAGGAAGCACTCATTTTTGCTTTTGTATTGTGCGAATCGCTCTCGAATTCGCATGAATTGTGATTCTTGTTTGAATCATGCCTTAAATCATGGTGCAATTGCATTTGGGTTTTACCCCAAACCGGGATCAATCGTGTGACGTGGTGTTATAGAAACCCTTAATTCGCTTTCCTTTTCAGCACGAACTAAGCGAAGATAGATGTGTAATCATTTGTCCATGTGTTCCCTACAAGTCCACATGCAACATGCTACTGAAATTGAAGTCAAGCAAGTGATGAATCTGGTATTGAGTGATGGAAAATTGTGGAGATCAATCACATATTGCCTAAAATATGTGATTCCACTTGTAAAGTGGTTAGGCTTCTAACCAGCTATGCCATATATCTATATGAAGCAATGGATAGAGATAAGGAGCAAATGTCTGAAAATTTTCAAAAGCAAGAAAGGTATAGAAAAACCGTGGAAAATTTGACACTAGGTGGAATTTACAATTACATAAGTCTCACCATGCAATAAGCTATTATCTCATTCCTAGGTAAGCTAATTACATCAAAATTAAGTAGCACTATCTTCTTTGTTTTGATCAACTTATGTTGTATTGTGTTAGATATCAATATGACACAAATTGCAATCAGGATAGTGAGGTGTTGGTTGGTTTATGAAACATTTCAAAGAATGGTTCTGGATGCAAGAACAAGAGTTGCAATTGATCAACATGAAAAGTTCAAGGGAGCTAAGGAGCTTTTTGTAGTGTTCGTGACAAGAGATACTAGAAATAACAAACAACCTGGTAATTAAATTACTCATCACTATTTTTTATATGATTCATAATTTTTTAATTACATTATTGACAACTCTTTGGTGGGAGAGTTATGGGGTAGAAGTTAAAGAGTTACAAAAGGTAGCCATATAATTGCTCATGTTATTACTTTAGCCAATGGATCCAATGTTGAGTTGGTCAAATATCCGTTTCTTCCTCTTTGAACCCAAAAGGCATTTTCTTCACATTCCTAGTTGTCCTTTTAACGTGATCTCCTTTAATCAATGAACCAAGTCTTTAAATTGTTCTACAATCTTGATGCAAAATTCTTTGGTTATAGAAGAGTGAAGTACAGGTCGACTGATTGGTGAAGGACATGAATCTAGAGGACGCTACTATTGTTGTACTTGTTTGTCAATGTCTTGTTTAACGTCATCTTCTCCAAAGCTTTTGCGTGATTGCTTATGTCATGTACGTTTATCAAAACAAAAAGGATAATTCCTAGCTTAGCTGACACCAAGTCTAGAATGTCATGTCAATTAGGATAACATAATCGGTCTCTTTTCGAGTAGAACCTATGAATCCCGGATACGGACACGCGGATATGTCTAAATTAAAAATTATAGGACACGGGAACACGGCTATATATATATATATATATATATAAATATAAATTTATTAAAATGAGTTCTTACTCTTGTGTAAGATCCATCAAATTTAATCATATTATTTCTACTATCAAAAGCTTTTCTTAATTTTAAAACATATCTCTAAAGGAAGTGTTTTGTTTTAATCTTCTTCTATAACTTAATTCATCTTAATTTTCTATATATGAATAAATTAAATATAACTTAATTATATACTATATAAAAAATTATATTTAAATATTAAATTGAGAAAATATAAATTAAAAAAATACTATTCAAATTTTAAATTTAAATTAATAATAATAATTAAAAAAACATATTTAATATAGTTTTAATATAATTAGTAATATATTTTTTAATATAATTATTAATATAATTTGATATAAATTATTATATTATTATAAAAAATTAAAACATATATGATATTATATTATTATCATATCATATTATTTAATTATATAATAAGCATATTTCTAGATGCTTTTTCCTGTAGCTTCTTTTTTCTCGATACAGTTTGTTCTTGCCTCTTCCTTCTTTTTAGTTTTCCTGCCTTCTTTTTTTTTTTTTTTTTTTTTTTTTTTTTTTTTTTTTTTTTTTTTTCTTTTCTTTTCTTTTCTGTTTGTTGCGTTCTTCCCACCTTCTTCTTCTTTCTTTCAAAGTGTTCTTTTAAGATATAATCTGTTTTAATAATTTTGTTTTGGTTTTAACCGTTTTCGTTTTGGTATCTCTTCTGCTCCTCCATCCCCGTCTACCACCGTTTATGTTTTGCTTTTTGTTGCTTTTTTATTTTCACCGCCGTATCCTTTCTGCTTGTCAGATCACTGGGCCGCGTCCAGCCCAACAGACGGTGTTTGTCACAGTGTCGTCCGTGCTTCCGGCGAGTGTCCGCGTCGGATGCGAGGAAGCGGCAGTAAACCGGCGTGTCCGAGCTTCATTGGTTAACATTGAGTGTGGAGGAAGACAAGAAAGGAGTTTCTTATTTAGTGTCAAGGGAATAACATTGATACCTATTTTTAAGACGAGAATATCCTAAAAAGACACATTTGATAGCTCGAGTTAAGAGTTTGTCCAAACCTACAGACACCATGTACAAAACACAACCAAAGAATCAAGGATCAGCAAATAGAGGTTCATTTGGAAACACAACGAAATATGAAACTTTATTGTCCAATGAAGGAGCTATTTTATTATTAAGACAACAGGTAGCAAGAATGACATCACCCAATGTTGGACATGTAGATTGGCACCAAGCAATAAGGTATGACAGAAAATATTTGAAAGTATAGACCTATCTATCATCAATACCAGTGACAAAATAACGAAACCCAAAGGGTGTTATTCAGCATAGACCCCAAATGTTAGGATGAATTTTAGAGAAGACAAAGTTGCATCTTGTTTATTTTCTGTCATACCTTATTGCTTGGTGCCAATCTACATGTCCAACATTGGGTGATGTCATTCTTGCTACCTGTTGTCTTAATAATAAAACAGCTCCTTCATTGGACAATAAAGTTTCATATTTCGTTGTGTTTCCAAATGAACCTCTATTTGCTGATCCTTGATTCTTTGGTTGTGTGTTTTGTACATGGTGTCTGTAGGTTTGGACAAACTCTTAACTCGAGCTATCAAATGTGTCTTTTTAGGATATTCTCGTCTTAAAAATAGGTATCAATGTTATTCCCTTGACACTAAATAAGAAACTCCTTTCTTGTCTTCCTCCACACTCAATGTTAACTTTGTCCAATAGGTTTTGCCTATGTGTTCAATTGATCCCTTTTTGCACCCAATTCCAAGCACTGTTCCAACTTCTCCCAATAATCTAAATTCCTTTCATCAATCTAGTTCACATAAACCATCACCCCTACTTTTATCTCCTACCATCGACGTACGCAAATGCCTAGTCCAGTACCTCATAATGTTTTCTCTTTATCAGGCCCTTCACCATCTTCGTTCCATACTATGACTCCTGATAATGAAGATTGTAGTTGGCCTATTGCCATTCACAAATGTACTTGCTCTATATGCAATTCTCATCGTATCTACAAATTTTAGGCTATGATTGTTTGTCTCCTTCGTATTGTTCTTTTATCTGCTATGTAACTTCTATTACCATTCCTAAAAAAGTGAAAGGGACACTTGATTATCATGGATTATTGTTGAAATGTAGGTCCTTGAACAAACGAGTTTTCCTTTGATTTGTTTCGTGGGGGATGCAAATCGTAACGTATCATGCAATACGTACTACCATGGGACCTTGAGGGGGAGTGTTAGACCAAGTCATCTTAAATAGACTTTATTGAAAATGCTGCCATGTACTTTGTGCTGTACCAAGTTTCTAGATGTAACCTTTCTTATTCTTTTCTCTTTGCTCTTATCGATTGTATCTGTACTACCAATGTCATTATGAATTAGTGAACCTTAGAAAGGAGAATCATGCTCTCTAATTCTTTTGTTTTGGATAGTTTTTTTTTTGTTCTGTTTATGAGGTTGTTTAGAATTTGTAAGCAACAACCATAGTCTGCAGTAAGCATGCAGTAACAGCAACAACAACACTTATATTTTGGATGATGCAGAATTGTTTAGTAGTATATAGCCATGGTTACAAGAATCATGTTACATTTTGTAATATTTATGAACCTTCCAATTCACAATTCAACTACCATATTAAACAAATACATGCATACATACATATACACAGAGAGGGAGAGAGACGGGAGAAAGACACATGATTTTATAGCAGAATTGCTTTGCTATTTGATAACTCTCTTCTTTTAGTTAATATTGTTTCTGTTATAGGTGATTTATTATGTTTTCTCATTTGCTCTGTAGAAATTTCAATATACATGTATAATCTGTATATTATACATGATTCGTTAGTCTTATATACATTTATTACTTTTTTTTTTGTTTCTTTTTGTGTATTCTATCGCTTGCCACCAACTCCCCGTAAAATCTTATGCAGGAAGCTGCTAGAAACAACAATGGCAAAGCTGCACATTCAGCATGGAGGAATTATGATGACTTCAATGAATACTTCTGGTTAGCAGCTTTGTAGCCACGTAATATTTTTCCTGTTAGGTGGACTTATTCTAATTTGCAATAATATGTAGGTCGCCTGCTTGTTTTGAATTAAATTGGCCAATGAGAACGAATTCTCCGTTCTTGCTGCAACCTACACCTTCAAAAAGGTCAAAAAGGGTTAGTTTTGATGCTTTCTTTAGGCATTTTATAAGTTCTTTTCAACTGTTGTTTTTATTTATTTATTTTTCATAAATACGATGTTTATATTATTTCTTTTCTTTTATGCTCTATGTTTCATTTGCAGACTGGTAAAAGCAGTTTTGTTGAGCATAGGACGTTTCTTCACTTGTATCGAAGTTTCCATCGTCTGTGGATCTTTTTGGCATTAATGTTTCAGGTTCCTTTTTTGTCATCCATAGTTATTACTGAAGTCCTAACTCTGATTATGGATTTAGGAAGCACCGACACCTTTTTGGATGCATCTTTATTTCTAAATCTTTTTGGATGTGTTTAACACTTTTTGGAGACAACACTTGTCAGACACACTTGTGACACATGTCCACCACCTCACAACCATGTTGCAATTAATTTTGTCTTTTTTGCTTGGACACTTGTTTGACACATTTTGGACATCTCATGACCTGGTTTGAACATGACTTATTAGACTGAGTCAACACCATTCTTTACTAAGGACTGCTATCGTAAAGAAAGTACATAAAAAAATGAAAGAATCAACTTGTATTGTGAGTATTGTATGACACATTATCTTGAGGTTCATTTTCTGTTGGACTAAAACAAAAGATGGTAGTGCTATTGCATCGCAATGGTAATTGCTGTCCCAAATATTTGACACCGTTATTAGCAACAATCAGCACCCCAAATCCGTAAAAGAAAGGGAAAATAATACACAGAGTGGGGGAACTTGGCCAAACTTCACTATTTAAACCTATAACGTGGAAGTTTGAACCTGTCAGAGACAAGGAAACAAATGAAGAGAAGTAGTACAGAAGGAATGAATCCTGCCACAGAGCCTAGCTCCCACTGAAAAATTGCAGCCCCTGCCCATGATGCAATGTACAGTATCAGATAATAATTCTCTCTCTTGCAATCATTCCCTAATTGTCCCCACTCTCTACTCACCCAACATGTCATTCTGTCATATTAGTTGCCCCCTTACCATTACTCTTCTTACCTCTTCCTCCTAGCATACACCCTTCAAACCTTGGGCCTGCTGTCTCTGTCGGTGGCCAAAATTCCCATTTCTATCAGAACCTATCTCTGAAAACATTAGGGACTGCAAAAGAAAGGGTATTATCCCACCATGTGTTACACTTTGTTCTAATGCCATATTTTGCGTGTTTATCCGCACAAGAATTCCCTTCACTTAAAATATGAGAGGTATGTGTCATCATAGGCTTATCCTTTTCTATACAACTGTTGCAACGATTGCATAATCTCCATGGCACAATATTAAAATTTCTAAGCTTGTACAACCAATATCAAATCACATTCCAGCCACCCCAAAGGCTTTAAGAATAATCAGTTCAGCAATGCTAAATTTCATTGTGCCTGGACAATGATTTCCTGTAAGTTGTACTTTTAAATATATCTTATTTTTTTAAACTATATTACCTTATTTTCCAATTGTCAAAGCGAATGAAATTTCTGCAATGCCAAAAAAAAGCAATGATACTGTAAATAGTTTCTTGGAAGACTGTTTTAGCTTTTACACTCCAGCCTTTATTTAGAACAAAACAGATTTACTTGGGTCATGTCTAATTCCTGTTCCATGCAGGCTTTGACAATCATTGCTTTCAATCATGGACATATCAATTTGGATACTTTTAAAACAATACTTAGCATTGGGCCATCATTTGCAATCATGAATTTTGCCAAAAGTAAGTAAGATGTTTCTGTTTATCCAGTTATTACTTTTTCAAATGGCAAGTGTTTCTGAAAATATTATTATGTTATGATGAATAGGTTTTTTAGACGTGTTACTTACATTTGGGGCATACACGACTGCAAGGGGGATGGCTGTTTCGAGACTAGTTATAAGGTTTTTTTGGGGCGGCCTGACTTCTGTGGCTGTAACATATCTTTACGTGTGAGTTTAGAATTCTCCCTTTACTATTTTGTCATGTAATTAACAGTATTATCTCGTGGCAACGAATGGGTTGAGATGGCATGCATTGTTTTGATTTGATGAGGCAGTGATTGCATGAATGTATTAATGCTGATATTTAAAGAATCACTATACTTGTTCATACATTTTTGGCGACAAACTACAACCAAGATATAATTTAAATGCAAATTAAGCAGAATACTTCAGTTGTTACGACTAAAAACTGATTAACATGCTTGAGTTTGCTAAAGAATACTCAGCGCAATTGATATATGTATACACACACATAACACAATTTGAGTGTAGCAAGTTTGGAACAAATAAGCTAATGCATGGTCCTCTCAATGCCTTTGTCAAGATGTCTGCTAGTAGGTCATTTGAGCTGGTGGATTCAATCATCAAAATACTGGATTAGTACTACCTGAATTACTGGATTAGAGGATATGAATGACAACTTGGTGGTCATTATATAGATCTGTTGAATTTCATGAAACTTCAGTTCTTTAAGAAGTTGTTTATTCTAGACAAGTTCATCTGTGGAGGCCATGACACAATATTTTGCTTTAGTACTGCACAATATTTTATTTGTTGTTTTTCCCTGAAACATTTCTTCTAATGGATATAGAATATCCTATAGTAGAATGCCTATGAACAGGAGATCTTATTAATATGCATCACAGTACCCTATATTTTGGATATTTCCTTTATCAATGAACAACTACGCATGCGAAGCCTTCTTGTTCTTGATGCATCTAAGAATGCTAATAACTAGATTCCAATGATCAATATGTGAAGCTTGCATAAACCAACAAAATGTTTGGCCTAGTAATAGTGTGATAAATAAGTTTCGTAACCAACCTTAAATATCTCTCTTGATTTGAGGAAGGCTCACCCTGGTGTAGTAGAGACACAAGGGAAGGGATGAATTTCTACAGTAGACGAGTTGTGATGTTGTGTTTTTGGTGGAGTAATTTATCTCTTTACTTCAGTTCTAGAGAGAGAGAATGTGGTGTGATGCATTGGTTGTGGCTGGAACAGGGCCATGTTGTAATAGTGCCTGCCCTGTTCGTGACAATGCAAGGCTGTGGTTGTGGTGGAGTTGGAGAAAGAGGGAGAATAAAGAAGGGTGAGCAAGGGGTGAGAGGGTAATATGCAGAGGTGTGGTTCTGATGCACCATCAAGGTGGCATGACAAAGGACCGGGAGGGCAAGAGAGTGTCTAAGCAATGAGCAACAAAGAAAAGTTTGTTAATAATTGTGGTGGTTAAAACCACCATAAAATCTAAATTTATCAAATTGTGAATATAATTTTGGGGGGTTCTTAAACCACTGATAACTGTATTTTAAATTGACACAAGTCATATCTGTTTACTGCACCTAGTTGCCAATGTTTATTGCAACACATTTTATAAAACAGTGGTCCAAAAGTTGGGATCTTGAAATGAGCGACTGAAGACATATTTAACCGTTAATTGTTTATTCATTGAAAGAATACTACAAAAATGTAATTTAATCCAATTTGGTAATATGAGAAGCATAATAATGTAGCCGTGTAAGTGCCCATCCAACCCATTGCAACTATAATGGCCAAGTTAGACACACATTGGGAGTATTACAGAATTAAGGGAACTTCAGTTTCTGGACTGCAGGTAATGCATGGCATCCCTAATATTGGGGTATTTTTCTTCGTTGCTAGGGTTTTTAAGTTTGTATATTTTTATAGTAGATTGAAATATCACTTTAGATAATTACCTATTGGCTTCAAAGCATTTTAAGTGAGGGTAAACTAGTTCACTGAAAATGCATGAACCACATTACACTGATGTAGGTGCCTTACCAAATTTACGCTCAGACCATCTGGAGCAATGAGGCTGTTTTGTGTCCTGCCTCAGTGCCTAGGTGGCTATATCAGCTGCGGTTAACAAACCTGGTAATTTGGAGGACATCTCAACTGTTAATTTTCATCATAATTTTTCTTAATTTGCAGGAAGGTTTTGCAGGAGAGAAATAGTCGTAACTCTGATAATTCATTCTATTTCCGGATATACCTTCTTGTTCTTGGTGTTTATGCCGCTATTCGACTATTCTTTGCACTGTTGCTCAAATTTCCAGCATGTCATGCGCTTTCAGAAATGTCTGATCAGTCTTTCTTTCAGTTTTTTAAGTGGATTTATCAAGTGAGTTATTTTGCTATTTCGTTTTGACCTGTTTATTTTGAGTTTTTTCCATGTTATGTTATGACTTGGTATTGACACCTTTTTGATGGCATAATTCAGGAACGGTATTATGTTGGACGTGGTCTTTATGAGGGAATAAGTGATTACTGCAGGTTGGTTTTCTTGCTGAAAATAAAATCTTGTTGTGATAAACAGCTACTAATAAGATGAGACACCAATTTAATCGTTTGTTGCTGGGTTTGTAACTTCAATGCATTTAGCCTAGAAGAAAATGTCTAAACAAACATGTGAACTACTGCTTTTGAAGCTTGTCAATTATTCTTTTTCTTATTGTGACCATTAGCAGAGTGTTGATGCCTTATATTGGTTGTCATTAAGATTTACTACTGCTTGTATTATTGAATATAGTTTTACTCTTTGTATCTTTTTTGCTTTTATGTACATCAGTAGTTCAGTTAGTCATTCCTTTCATGCGTTGTTTGCCACTAGCTTTATCTCTTTATCTATAAATACTGTGCAGAAGCTACATGTACAAGCTGAGATAGTTTTACAGAATACGAAGTTTTTATACAGAATACTGTGTTACCTTTTATGTTGTCAGTAGTGCTGCTTCGTGATATTGATTTTTCAATTGTTATTTCACAATTCTGTTTTTAAGTTCCGCAGGTATGTAGCCTTTTGGTTGGTGGTACTTGCCTGTAAATTCACTTTTGCTTACTTTCTCCAGGCAAGTCACGTGTTTCTACTGTTATAATTCAAATTTATTTCCTTCCTACGAATGTACACATGAAAAGTAAACATGGCCTCATTTTATTTATGATTACAAGACAAAGATATTATAATTGCGATAAAATTATTTTGTTAATGGACAACTTTAATAACCTTTCCAGTAAGTAAATATTCTATTTAATCACTATATAGTGAAAAAGTACATTTTTTATTTATAAAGATATTGATGTAATGTTGGTAATAAAATAACAATATCAGGAGAAGAGAAAACTGGAGAGGGAAATTAATTCATTTTTTTTTCTTTTTACATCACATGGTATTGAATTTTATTTATATTATTAAAAAAATTCGAAAACATAAAATAAATTAATCATAAAGTACAATTGACAAGAAGGTTAAACTTGTTCTAAAATAACATAGTGAAGTGTGTTATTGTGAGTGTAAGCATACAAGTTGAGCTGTTGAAATGATAATAAAGTGTTGTTTTTTTAATTTAAATTATTTAAGTGTTAAAATTGATATTTTATTATGTATTGTACTGCTTTATATTATTATCAAAGTTAAATTTAATATATTTCTTTTTCATAAAACTCATGTTAGGCATCACTATGAAACCTGATATCTCAACTAGGCTGACACCTTAAATTTCAACAAATTTAAATTTAATATTTTCTGTAGATAAACATTTATTTTTCTGAATTTTAATTTTCTGTAATATTTTAATTAAATACACTTTTCATTTAGTGGGTTTGCTTTTAATTTCATTTTTATAAATAAAGAATGCAATTTCTACTTTTATTAATTTTCTAAAATGATTTGGACTCTATTTTGAAAGAGACACCGAGATGAGGATATAATTGAAAAGTTGAGTGAAAGGGAATAGTGTAACTAGGCATTTTGGAGAGCAATGGCTCCATCTGATGTTTCTTGTGAAATGCCCATTTCTATTTGATAGAGGGTCAAATCTCATGAATATAAGTATGTAAATAAAATGTCATTTGTATAGTAAATAGTATGTGTAAAAATAAAAATTTCATTACTAATTTTCATGTAATTCCTAATATTACAGATTAAACCTCTTGTTGAACCTACTAATATCATTGTTGATCTTCCACCGTTGACTTACTCATGGCATGATTTCATCTCAAAGAGTAAGTATATGCTGTTATTATTTGATTTTGGTTTAGTTGTCAATTTTTAAGGCATTTGTGTTTTGTGTACAGCCATGTCTTTTTCTCTTTTTAATTAAAGATCACGTGCTAGGCATCACTACTATCCTTGACATCCTAGTGTGTTATATATTTTTAAATGTATTTTTAGTCTTAATAAACCTTTACATTTCGATTTGATTCTTTTAGATTATAGTTAAATTCATTAAAAAAAGGAAATAGAAGGTAGGTGATAAGGTGATAGAGCAAATTTCTGCTATTATAGATGATAAGGTAGCTGGAATATGAAGATATTTTTGTATGTAAGGTCCTCTTCTCTCTAAAAGAAGTCATCCTTCTTAATGTATGTTGAAGGTGTTTTCTTGCTATTAAATATTCTTTCTTGGTGTCGTTGATGTTGATTTTATCTCGGTTAATTTCCTTGCTTGTATTATAAGTATTATAAAATTAAGAAATATGTTTGTCACTGACTTGTGATTGTAAAATTTGCAGACAATAACAATTTCTTGACTATTGTTAGCTTGTGGGCTCCTGTTGTGGCTGTGAGTATTCTTTGATTTTTCTTCATTTGCGTCAATCTGAGCAAACTGTTACCTGATCATGCTATAATTGATTTTGAGATTGGTTTATGTTTGTATAAGAAACAGATGTGTCCATTTTTTGGTCCTAATTATAATAAGCATGTCTTTGAGATGTATTAGTTGTTAATTGTCTTTTATACCTATAGTTTATTGTGAACTCTATTAATGAGGTGTCCACTCATTCTATATGCTCATAGATGCATTTATTAGCTTATAAACAACATAAATCACATTCATTGTCATCAAATATTACCTCAACTTAAATCATTTAATTGAACATGTACCTTTGTAATAAAATTTAAATTTCTGACTGAACTAATTTACTTATGTTGATACGAGGAATTAGTTATTTGTTTTTTTTATAAAGTTCTGGAGGGAGTAGTAATTTAAGAGCAGTTACAAATAAAAGCTAGAAAGGGGTTGACACCATTTGTATTCAGTTGGAAGTAAATATATTGATATGTACATATTAGAGGAGAGGGGAGACACATTAGGAAAGCTGTTAGGAACCAATAATTGAAAAAGAAAATAAAAGAAAAGAAGGATTTTTTGTTGAATAGGATCAAAAGAACAAGAAATAGGAGAGAAATCTCTTCTCCCTGGCTTTTCCCTTCACAAAGGATTTCTCCTTCTCAATAAAAACAAATCTGCATCTCTCATATACTTCTTCCCCCTTTTATATACTAAGCTCTCTAACGAACTAACTAACTCATTAATAAACTTCTTCTCCATATATCCTAACAGATCTTGACCAAGAAAATAGTGTTATATAGCCCTTGCTCTAAGGATTTTTTTCGTTTAGTGTCCTTTTATCTCATAATAACATGTTGGAAATTGGAATATTTGAGGAGATAATAGTTTCTTTGATGGTTATTTTTCAAGTAGCCTAGATATCTGGTGCTATTTTATGTTTCAAGTAGCCTAGATAACATGTCTTAATTGTCTTAGGAGATAACAGCTGTGGTTTTCCTTTAATTGTTTACTTTCTGTTTAATGAATACTTGGCTATGCTTTACTTTGCTAATGCATTCTCGTTCTACAGATTTATCTCATGGATATTCTCATTTTTTACACTGTCATGTCAGCAATTGTTGGTGGTGTGATTGGTGCACGGGCTAGGCTAGGCGAGGTATTTGAGTTCCAAAGTGGCATCATTTTGAGGATTTAGCTTGTTTCTTTTCATTCTTTCAATTTTTTTGGTCGTTACTTGTCTAATAAAAGGTGTTTGGAGCATGAATGAAAACGGATTTGTAGTTTCCTCAACAAGAATCTCTTATTGTATAAATACTAAACCTGTTCACTTAAATCATTTGATGTATTGAAATATGAATTCTTCGTGCAAAGTCTCTTAAAATCTCCCTCCTTTACTTTGTCATATTTTCTTACATTTTCTAACATGATCTTCAACTACATCGATCTCAATGGACTCCAATGATGCTGGTATGCTCCATTACATGAAAACTCTTACAAGATGTGTCAAATTTCCTCTGAAAAGAAATATTTACTTCTGGATTCTTTTCTGGTGATAACTTTTTTTTTTTTTTTTTAATTTTTAGAAAAAGTTTGCTTGCTTGTTATTGCTTCTGATGACCACTATTCTAAACTGGACTTGAACTTAAAGTTCTACAACATACAATACAAACTTTGGCTTCGTGAAAAGCCAAAACAAAAAGTTTAGATCTTTAGCTTTGCTTCCTTGGTTCAAATATCTATGTTTACTTCTTTTATATGCACAAATACTGAGGATTTGAGATATGTACTCAATTAAGGGGTGAAAATTTGACTAGGAGGTTACAAGTCTTTTGAATGACCCGTGTTATATTTTGCTTTTCCTTTTTAAAGATTTGTTACAGTCTACATCTTTTTTAAGGGGCTTTTTTTCTATTTTTTTTCCTTTTAAGAAATCAAAATTTCTATGAATATGGAAGTCAGTTTATTCATGGTTTGTCTCTTCTTGCTGTAAACATTTATTATTGATGACTTGTTGCAGATTCGTTCAATTGAAATGGTGCATAAGCGTTTTGAAAGTTTCCCAGGGGCATTTGTAAAAAATTTGGTCTCACCACAAATAAAAAGGTGGGTTTTCTATGATATTGGTGTTTTCTATATAGCAAGCTGGTAGTTAGAATATCTTAGTTCTGTATTTATTCTTAATTTACATACTAATTAGCTTGGTGATATAGATCTGGTGGGTACTATAATTTAATTGTTAGGGAATCAAATTTCTCTTATTTTAAGACTGTTCAGTTGCTAAATATGTTTAGTAAGAGCTTCTTTGGTATTTTACTATTTGTTTGGGGCTATATATCTTTTGTTCAAGGACAATTTGTCACCTCATTTTGTATGTCTCCTGCACGGGGAGATTTGAAAGCATAAAGAATAGAAAGTAGCATTGTTGTAAATTGTTCGAGGGAGAGCACTTAGCATACCTGATATTTATATAAATAAAAGAATAAATATGTTTTAGTTTTACAAGAGTATAATAAACAATTAAACTATTTTCCTTGTCTATTGTTGATGATACTTTAATCAACATAATTCTCAATGACATTAATTATTACCGCTATTTTTGACACAGGATGCCTTATGCCTTGCTTTTGTCCTGTGCTTTATTTCTCTAATAAATTTGTAATTATGCTAGTTTTTTTTATCTATGCTCTTGACTCGTGATCTTATATAATGATTTTTTTGATTTAGTTGAAATGCAGCCTACACATGTTTTTTGTGGGAAAATTTGATTTTGTTTATGTTCTTTTTTCAGGATTCCCTTGATTGGACAGTCAACCCAGGTATTTTGGTTTTGTTAAAATAGGCCTTAAATAGGCTTTATTAAAAAGTTGTGTTGTACCTTTCTCTGTTAATATAAATATGAATAAGATAGGTTAATTAAGCCCTCTGAATAATGTCTCTTTTTTATTTATCTCAAGTTGGTACCAAAGTAGGTTGATCCCACTTAGTCTTGTCTGACAAAGTATACACTGTTTGACCTTAGCCCATTGCGATTTGTGTTGGTTGCTGTCACAGTTTTCTCCGGCGATCACTAGATTTGGAGTGTCTGTGAGGAACGACCAACCCCCGTAGTCATGAAAGCAGAATCTGCCTCACGTGCAACCTCAAGCACCTCCTTTTCATAGTTGCTAGTGCTTGACATCCACGTGCTGCCTTCTTATGGAGCGTTGTACCTCTTCTAAAGGGATTACCAGAGGGATGTTGTGCGACTCCATAGGGATTGCCTAACCTCCTAGTCCTTGTTTCGCTATTTGGTTCTCCCTTTCTTGCTTGGTTGAAGGGCAAATATGATTCTCCATCATGGTTTCTCTTGTATTTGCTGTTCGTGCTGGTCTCCTCTGCCAATATGTCTTCTAGACCTACCACCTTGTTTTCCAGTCAGCTTTGTGCTTTATTATGCCAATTTGTGAAACACAAACATATTGGGTACTCTAACGTTAAAGACATGTAACTCATTTTAGAAAAGGCTCATAATATTTTCGCAAATGATATTCAACACCTTCATGACTTTGGAATAGATTGGGCTCTCAAACAAATAAATCTCTAGATTATACTTTTATGGCTGAAGCTGAATCAGTCATTGTAGAATTGAAGTTGTTCTTGGAGATTGAGCCATTAGATGAGATTAAGAAGAAGCTTGACAAATTTTACATGGTTATGATCCTTCGTCCTCTGAATCTAGATTATGATCATGTTAGAGGTCAACTTTTATTACTTACTGGTGTAGGACCCAAATTACTTACCTCCTCTTATTACTTACCAATGTAGGACCCAAATGACTAGTCTAATGGTCCAAGGTGGATCCACTTATTGTCCCGTTACCTTTAGAAAAGGTACTGGTTTTACCTATAATCCGTATCCTATTTATAATTTTCTCAACTATCATAGGATGTCTCCTTCCTATTGTTGTTACATATCCTCTTTTGTCTTCTATTACTATTCTTAAAACTGTGAATGCAACACTTGATCATCGTGGGTGGTGATAATCTATGATTGCATAAAAGCACTCTTTTGACGATAATAGCACGTGAGTTCCCATTCCATCAAGGAAGAAGATGACAGGATGTCAATGGGTTTATGCCATTAAAGTTGGCCCTAATGATGAAGTTGATTGTCTCAAAACCAAGTTGGTTGCTAAAGGATACATTCAGGTCAATGGCCTTGATCATATTGAAACTTTTTCTCTAGTGGCCAAAATTACTACTATACGTCTTTTCTTTGCTATGGCAGCTATTTGTCATTGGTTGCTTCATCACTTGGATATTAAAAATGCTTTTCTTTATAACAATCTATAAAAGTAAGTCTACATAGAGCAACCTCCTCAGTTTGTTGCTCAGTGGTAGTCTAGTTTGGTTTGTAAGTTGCGTCGCACTATGGTTTGAAGCAATCTCCACGTGTTTTGAAAATTTAGCTATGTTGTTCAAAAACTTTTGGGATGTGGCAGATCATTCAATTTTTTACTGTCGTGTCTCCCATAGAAAATGTTTACTTTGTAGTCTATGTTGACTATATAGCTATTATAGAAAATGATATTGCTAGAATATCTCTCAACTAAAGGAACACTTGTGCAATTGTTTTCAGACCAAGGATCTGGGAAGTCTCGAGTATTTCTTGGGTATTGAAGTAGCCCAAAGAAATAAATATCCTAAAGATCACTATGATTCATTGTAGAGTAGTGGATTGTCCTATTGATCTAAATAAGAAATTAATGGCAGCACATAGAACCTTTCTCCAACCCAGAAAGATATCTAAGACTGGTTGGAAAACTTATATATCTTATTATTACTAAACCTCATTATTTTGTGTAGTTGGTGTTAGTAGTTAGTTTGTGAAGGTCCTTGTATTGATCACTGGAATGGCATGATTCGTATCTTAAGATAGCCGAAAAAGGATCCAGGGCAAGGTCTATTATATGAAGATGAAGGAAGTACCCAAATCTTTGGGTATTGTGGTGCTGATTAGACAAGATCTCTTATGGACAAACACTCTGCTATTGGAGATTGTGCTTTTGTTGGAGGGAAAGCAAATTGTTGTTGCCTGATTAACTACTGAAGTTTAATTTAGATAATGGCGTCTCTCAATTGTGAACTTGTGTGGTTAAAACAGTTTCTTATGAGATTCAACAAATGAACACGTATTGTGATAACCAAGTTGTTCTCCACATTGCTTCTATTCGAGTGTTCTATGAGAGGACCAAACACAGAAATTGATATTCATTTTATTTAAGAAAAGTTGTCCAATGAAATTTGTATTGAGTTTGTCAGATTCAATGATCAACTTGGAGATCCTTGAGAGGACCTTGGATTGAATTTATGTGTTCCAAGCTGGGTACATACAATTTGTATGCTCCAACTTGAGGGGTAGTGGTAGAATAAGCCTTAAATAGTCTTTCATAAAAATCTGTTTTGTGTTGTACCTAGGACTCTAGATATGACTTGTTTTTCACTCTTCTCTCTTGTCATTGTATTTGAGAACAACTACTGTTAATATAAATATGAGAACTTAAGAGATGAAAATTAAGCTCTCTAAGTAATATTGTCCCTTTGTATTGATCTTGAGTTTTTTTATTTTGTAAGGGAAGAGTATGCTAGTGTAAATTAAATATTTGTATGTTTTTTATGGCTAGTTATTTTAGTTGGTTCAGATTTGGGATGGCAAAAGAATCTGAATTAATGGGTATCCTCTTGTAAAACCGTAATGAATGCTGAATGGACATATTTAATGGATACCCGTGGGTAATTATTATGGGTATTTTAAAAACCCACTTCTAAATGGGAGAGGTACAAGTATCATGGTATCGAACCTGCGGATGTCGGCTACCCACTATCGATTGTTAGTGAATTTTATTTCGATATGATTAAAAATAGTCAAGTGATCAAAATAAAGTTAGTGGTGATAGAAATATTATCCATTGAAGAATTGTTTAGAATTTGGTTTTATATATTTATATTTCTTATTTAGACTTGCGAAATTACAGTTGTTTCTAAAAAGGTTAAGTTTTGAAAACTGATACTTTGTGGTGCAACTTATTTAAATTTGTTTTTTTATAACTAACGTTTGCACTAATATTTTATCACACTATTTATTTAGATTATACTTTAAAATCAATATTTTATGTGAGTTTATATTTTAAATAATTATATTTTGTTTTTTCTTTTTTTGTTGGTGTAGGTGATAAATAGATAAAATAACAGGATTTTTGTTATTTTTTGAAATTTGATTTAAACTGTTGTAGAAGCCTTTGGTGATTTTTGTATATGAATGGAGTTTTCCTTTTTAGTTTAGGGAAACTTCACTGCTTTATTGAAAGGGTTTCAGATTCAGTTGGTGGCAAATTCCTTATACCTACTTGTTTAAATTTTTTATTTTTTATGTATTTCTATCTCTTGGAATTTTTGACATTTTGTTTGGCTAATGAATGTGGTTGATTTGGTGCAGGATTCTCAAGATATGAACAAAGCATATGCTGCCATGTTTGCTCCATTTTGGAATGAGATAATTAAAAGTCTGCGTGAGGAGGATTTTATTAGTAATAGGTTAGTCGAAGGAAACTTGATGCTTGACAATGTCTACTAAAGATAAACTGCATATTGAAGTTCACAATTAGTTAGTTAGACAAGTAACGGCGAATTGTAGTGGAAGTATTTGATTCATGTAGTGGAAGTATTTGATTCATGCAATGGACTAAAATATGTAGACGTCCCTTGGACTAAAATTCCTCTGTTCTTCTTTCTGTTTTCTTGCAATGTAGTAGAAAAGATCATTGTTTTTCTCAATGGCTTTCTGGGCTCTTATCAAATTGTTTCTTTCTTTTTTTTTTCTTTTTTTTTCTTTTTTTTATCTCTGATAAAATGCCTTTCGTCTGTAAAAAATTGTGATATAAGCATACTTGCTCTGTCTCTTAGGGTTTCAAAATCTTGTCGGTTATAGGTGGCTTATTTGTTTATTTTTTACTATTACAGGGAAATGGACCTGCTTTCTATACCTAGTAATGCAGGAAGTCTGAGATTAGTTCAATGGCCATTGTTTCTTCTTAGCAGTAAGGTGGAACTTCTTATGCAATATGAATTACTTGAAATGAATATATGAATATAGTTTACTGGGATTCCATGTGTTAATCTGAATTAATATCTTAATGTTCAGATCTTGTTGGCGATTGACTTGGCTCTAGATTGCAAAGATACTCAGACAGATTTGTGGAACAGGATAAGTAAGGATGAATATATGGCCTATGCAGTTAAGGAATGCTATTACAGTGTTGAGAAAATATTATATTCATTAGTTGGCAACGACAATGAAGGAAGACTTTGGTATGAATTTGATTACTCATTCTCAGAAATTTTCACCATTCTATTTGAAATTTTTAAAGCTTTTTTATCGTCAAATGGGGAACCTTTTTCCAAGTGAAATATTTGTGTCAATATTGTTATTGATGAAACATACTGAAATTAGGGTTTAAGTTTCATATTTACGACAATGGGGAACTTTGTCCTGCTGTGAAAGAGGAGTTTTAGATGCAGTCCATGCAATTTTGAGTAGTATCCACTTGAGGAGTATGTTTTGAAATGCTAGGAGGGAAAAAAGACAGATGGGAAATATACTTGAATTTTCTAATTCCAAAATAATTTTGTTTGGATTCTATTATTATTTTGTGTTCTGCAAAACTAATAATCAAAATTTTGCTGGGTGAGCTTTCGATTGAAAACCTATATGTGAAATTAGGCCAAATGAAACATTAGTTAAGTGTGTTCTGAATTTTTTATGACAAGAAGACTTTTGACCATCTTATCTTTCCTGGCAAGGCTTGCTTAAATGTTTATTTCGTGGATTTCTTATTATATTAGAAAATAATAGTTTTGAAATGACCCTATAATTAAGCACCCTTTTAGTGTATTTATGTATCTGAAATGTTGAGGGATTACTTTGCTCCTATGTTTTCTTTTCATTGTTTTTTTATTTTTTTTTTGTGCTTTACTCATTGTTTAAGAGGACTTTTTACCTCCAAATTGTTATTATTTCTTCTTTGGCTTAATGAATTTTCCTTTTTTTGTGAGTAAAAAAACATGAATAAAATTTTATTGGATGACTACACACACACACTAATTCTGACGAAGAACATTAACTTCTTAGACTTAAATTCCAGGGCATTATGGATTAATTAATTACCTTAGTAATATAATTTCTATATCTGATCTAACACTATGTTCGGTTACCATAATCTGAGATAGAAGATGGGATCTGATCTAACATTATGGATTTTTTGCTTTAGCTATATATGTTTGTTTGATGAAAGATTACCGATATTTTGACAGGGTGGAAAGAATTTTTCGTGAGATCAATAACAGTATTGTAGAGGGTTCACTTGTTATAACCTTGTCACTAAAGAAGCTTCCAGTTGTTTTATCAAGACTTACGGCGTTGACTGGACTCCTGGTAATTTGCCTGTTTACTACTATTTTTAATACTCTTGAATTTGAATACTTTTGTGTCTAGAATATATTGAATTGGGTTTCTAATTCGCAAGTTTCCCTGAATTTGAGTTGGTCCACCATTTTTTTCATTGTTCTTGTTGTGCGAGTTTGACTAAATCTCTCATTATTTGTTGTGAAGATTTTTACTGGTTTCTAGGCCTAGAAATGTAACTTATGAGTTTGAATACAATTTCAACAACCTCATTCATGTTGTATGGAGGCAGAATTAGCTACCTTGTGCTAGTGTGTCTTGAATGAAAAAACTGATAGTGAACTGAATGTTTACAAGCTGAAAAGGAGTTGTAATTCTCTGTTACAGAAACCTATGTATAGATATGATAATTACAACTGTAATTAAGAAAATTCAGAAAAGTCAGTTTTTATAACTGATAGTAAACAGAAAAGAGAAATATCTCTAAAAGTAGGAGACAATCAAATTTAGTGGTATGCAAAGTGTTTGTTTGCTCCTGAATAAAATTATGTCGTATGCTTTTATTATGGTAAAATATTTGATCAAGGAAATCATAGAAACATACGGACTATGCTATCGTTTAGTTGTGTTTTCAAGATTTCTTAATATGTATTTGATGAGGATGCATTTTTCATTTATTTATTTCAGATTCGAAATGATCTGGAACTTGCTAAAGGTGCTGCAAAAGCTGTACATGACCTGTATGAAGTTGTGACTCATGAACTGGTATCTTCAGATTTAAGGTATATGCTTGCAACCTATGCTTAGAGTAGTGTCATTTTGGAGTTGAACTAGCAATTTTTGTCTTTAAATGCTTTTTGTTTTGATTTTGTCCTATGCTTGTTTGATTCAATTCAGTGTTCTACCCTATACTCTGTTACGGCATTTGTCCTTGTACTATAATAATGTTAGATCTTACTGTTAAGTTGTCAGAAACTTGGTTATGAGATCATGAATTTGGTTATTCAGCCACTGTCCTCTTCTTTGTCTCGCTGAACACTAGGTTAATTCATCAAAAGACGAGGATGGAGGTTAAAGTTGAAAAAGCCAAATTTAAATCACTTTTTTTAACTTACTGAAATTATTGAGGGTTTATGATCAAGATATCTAAACTTATGTAATTTCATCATCTAAAACCAAAGGTTGAAAGTCTGAGCATAGAAAAACATTTTGCCATGGCTGATTTAAAACTCCCATTTTTAGTCCTCTTATTGAGATTGATTGTGCTTTCCTCTAGATACTGGATTGCATTCAACAAATCAACATGTTGTAACTGTTTCGTTTGGAAAAGTAAGAAAATGAATTGGATTGTTCTTAGTAACTTGTTTTTCCTGTCATTTTGCTTTGGACAATAAAGCCTTACATTCTGAAAATAATTGACCGAATTATCCAGTGCTTCCTCTTGTCTAGTATACAACCTTTACCTTGAAGTGTTGTGGCTTACACTTTGAGAATCAGATGTGTCAATATGACGCAGTTTGCTGTTACCAATAACCCATTTTCCAATGAGGTTCTTGGGAACTAATGTGAGATTTAACACAACAATAGAAGGAAAAACATAATATGAAAAAGTCAGCAGATGAGATTGAAATCAACCTTTAACTTAGATGATGAGAATACTAATTCTGTCTCTTATTTCTGAACTTCTTGTAAACTTCTTAATTTTCCAGGGAGAATCTTGATACATGGAACCTTTTAGCCAGAGCTAGGGACGAGGGACGACTTTTTTCTAGGATAATTTGGCCTAATGATCCTGAAATTGTAAGTTCCTTCAATTTGCATTCGATTCATCCTTTTTGTATTTAAATACATTAATGCAATTTTTCTGGTTGTAGAAAGAGCTTGTGAAGCGGTTGCATCTTCTTCTTACTGTCAAGGATTCAGCTGCTAATGTTCCAAAAAATCTTGAAGCCAGGAGAAGACTAGAATTTTTCACAAATTCATTATTTATGGATATGCCTTCAGCAAAGCCTGTTAGTGAAATGTTGCCGTTCAGGTATTTGCATGGGTATCCGTATGGTTTGCGGTGAATTTTCTTTTGCTTCTTTCTTGTCCTCCATATTCACCTTTTCCTTTTGTTTTTTATTTGGTATAGTGTTTTCACTCCATACTATAGTGAAACTGTGCTTTATGGTACTTCTGAATTGCAAAAAGAGAACGAAGATGGAATATCTACTCTTTTCTATCTTCAAAAGATATTTCCAGGTAAAGTGTCTTGTCCTCGTATCCCCCCCCGCCCCCTCACATGTCAAAGTTCGGAACACTTGTTAGGCTCCAGTTATCATTATTAAAGATTCATTATTTTTTGCATTTCTCTTAAAAGTTGTTTTTGTTCTTGAAGGTTCATTCCTAGTTGGTTTCCATATAAATTACATCACTTCCATGATTATTTCATTCTGTTTCCTAATTATAGTCATTTCTATAGGGTGAAGAAACAAATAGAAATTGAACTTATCTTCTTATTATCTGTCAAGATGCAGTTATACTAAAAGTAGAATCTGTTAAGAGATTGGTGAAGGACAAGAGATGGTTTTTGCTATCTTGAACCATGTCATTTTGGGATTGAGCTTGAATAATTTTTGTATGTCAGATGAATGGGAAAACTTTCTTGAAAGAATTGGTCGAGGAGCATCCACAGGGGACGCAGAACTTCAAGAAAGTTCGAGTGATGCCTTGGAACTTCGTTTTTGGGCTTCTTATCGAGGGCAGACTCTTGCTAGGACAGGTCAGAAATTCTTAGGATATCTTTTTGTCTTCCTTTCTGTTTTCGTAAGACAGAAGTTGAGGCATAACTACTGTATTTCCAGTGCGTGGTATGATGTACTATAGGAGGGCTTTAATGCTGCAGAGTTTTCTCGAGAGCAGATCAGTAGGAGGTATTTGAATATGAACGTTCTACACTGCAGTTTGTTATTCTGATTTTGGTTTTAATGATGTTTGACATAGATATTTGCTGGCTATCTATTGTATCAACAGTGGACAATTTTTCCCAAAACAACTTCTTTACAAGTCAAGATTTTGAATCTTCTCGTGAATCGCGGGCACAGGCAGATTTGAAGTTTACTTATGTTGTATCATGCCAAATTTATGGTCAACAAAAGCAGCGGAAGGCAGCAGAGGCTGCAGATATTGCTTTATTGTTACAGAGGTATCAATTTGTGTGCTCATTTTTTCCAAGTGCTATAATACTCTAAGAATATGAATGTATATTATATACGGGATTCCATATTTTGTACCTCTGCATGTGTTTTGAGGAAGCATTCGGCCACTGACCTTTTTAATTTGTTTGCTTGAGAATTTTATTATTTTATAGTGTAAGTTGTTCTAATTAGGGTTCATTTTATATCCAAGTGATATGAACTTTATGTGGAATCCATATCACTGAAACATTGATAGTTTTAGTCTCTGACTCTATAAACACCCCAATGCTGTCTTTGATATGCATAATTTGGTCACAGAACAATAGGCAATGACTCTTTTACATTTTCTTCATCTTGTATAGCAGTACTATAACATTGCGTACCTTAACTAACTCTCAGTTAGTTAGAGATGATAAAATTTTGTGAGAGCATAACTGCTCTATAGTAGTCAATAGCGCTTGTAGAGGCCTCTATCATGGCAGAGCATCGCAGAGCAAAATTGTAGCTGGACAACAAGTGGATAGTGTTTCATTTTAAAGTCATGGTGCTATTGTGGTAGAGTGGAGTGGCGCAGCATGATGTTCTGTGGAGCATTTGGTCTTTGAGATCTAAAGCTTGGAGGAAACATTCAAAAATGTCATTATTTAGTTGTTAGTGAGGGTAGTTTTGAGTTTTGATATGTTTTTTGGGTTGTATTATATCTTCTGAAACAGAAGCATTTCCGGGCAAGCCCTAAAGCCACTCAAGAGGAAAAGGGGTGAACCTTCTGAGCAACGTCCCAATGCTTTCCTTCTTTATTTCTTCTGTGGCAATTTTTGATTTTGCACGGTCCAGCCCACTCCAGCAACCCTTCTTTATGTTCTTTTTGTTTTTTCTTATTCATTTCCTTTCTTGTGAATATAATGTCTAAATCTTACAGTTTATTTTCTCCTTTCTTTGCTCTATTTCCTCCCTTTCTTTGTTTACTGTTTACGAACTGTTTAGACCTCATTTTTAGAGGGGAAAAAAAGAAAAGGAAAAAAACTGAAGTAGGATAACTATGATTAGTGCATGGATTAATAGTTATTTTTCTGTTATATATAAATGTGTACTTATTTAATATATATGTATAAAAAGTATTAGAATAGCTGTTTTTACATATGCTGAGAATGAAAGTGTTTTCAGTTGGGTTGATTATCATTTCAACCAGTAACAGATTTTCCACTCTCTTTCACGTTTTACTCTATTTCTAATATGGTATCAAGATCATAGCACGATCCTTGAACCCCCTTAACAATGGCTCCCGATGACAACTCTAATCTTCCTTCACCTCCTCCTCCACCACCATACAATGCTGAACCAATGTGATCGGTTCCACCAGCAATAAATGCTTCATCATCCTCTGTCACCTTTTTGCACTCTTTATCTGAGAAGTTGGACACTGCCAACTATCTTCTATGTTGCCAACAAATAGGTCCTGTAATTAATTATATCACTACCTGGTTAATCCTCAGACTCCACTGAAATATGTCATGATATCTGATTGCGATTTGGATCATGTCTTTAATTCCTATCTTGTTTAGGAACAACTTGATTAACTCCTTTTGTGGCTTCATTCGTCACTCTCACACGACATGGTTATGCATGTCATTGACTTTTTGGAGAAATTCCATGCCTACTTTCACTTGCAGACTAATGCAAAAGGGTGACAGCATCACACTAACCTTCAAAGCACTAACTTGGAGAATCATACTGTTCTTGAGTTTCTCCTGCATATTCAGGCTCTTTTTAGTTTATACACGACAATAGGTTATGTTGTTTCCTCCAAGAACAGCTCAATATAATTCTCGAAGGTCTCCTTGAGGAATACATATCTTGTCTCTGGTTAGTGATACTCAAACACTTGAAAGTTTCACTCCCCACTCCCAATCATTATGTGCTTCTATCTCCACAGTATAGGCCAAAGGAAACTTGGACCACCTCCCTCCATTGCACCACAATCTATGCTTGTCAGGGCTGTTACATATGGTCCCTCAGCTTGGTACCCAGACTTACGAGCAACTCATCATGTTCAAATGTCTCAGAACATTCCGCAAGTTCCCTTTGGACAACCTGAGCAAGTTGTATTAGGATGATCAGGGCCTGAATATCATCACTCCACTCGTAAAACCAAATTCTCCTTGCCAATTAATCCTAATATCTCTCTTATTGTAACTAACCTACTCTACGTTCCATCTATAACCAAAGATAACTCAGTTTTCTTTGAGTTTCATCCATCTTTTTGTTTGGTGATATGTAGTCAGTTTTATTTTATTTGTGTAAATAATAGAGGGTTTCTTGATTACTATTTCAGTGTTTCATTTTTTTCAATACTTTTTGGTGCTATCTATTATGAAACATTAAGATTTTTTCTTTATTATCAGGAATGAGGCACTTCGAGTTGCTTTTATTCATGCTGATGAAAGTACGACTGATGCAAACAGTTCAAAAGTGTTCTATTCAAAGCTTGTCAAAGCGGATATAAATGGAAAAGATCAGGTGGAGAAAAACTATCTTTGCTAGTCTGGGATATCATATTCTTGCTTTCTCCACTATAAGTTATTATTCTATTCTAATTGAAGAAAATTCTAGTTTTATTTTGTATATTTTATTTTTTACCGTTTTAACTTGTTTTTCATTTCTCTGACATGTTCTTTATTTTCACCTTGTATATAGGAAATATATTCTATTAAACTTCCTGGAGATCCAAAGCTTGGAGAAGGAAAACCTGAAAACCAAAACCATGCCATAATTTTCACTCGTGGTGAAGCTGTTCAAACTATTGACATGAATCAGGTAAAGACCCGTCTTATATGATCATTTCTTTTCTTGTTTGTTCTCTTTGCATCTTTTATACATTTTTTTATTACAAAATGTTTTAAATTGTGGTACAAGGACAAATAAAAAGGAATTAAGGCAAAGAAACTCTTTTTAGTTCTATGCTTTGTCATGTTGGGAATATATTTTAGTTATAGACTTTTCTTTTCTTTCCATCTGAATTTTCATATTTCGTTGTGCATTTTTAGATAATTTGAAAAGGCTTAACTAGCTATATAAAATCTGGTTAAAATTTTCTTATTTGGTTGCACTGTTGAATTACTGAATATTTAAATCTGGTTAAAATTTAGTACTTCCGTCACTTAACTCCATGTAAAAATATGTTTCTTAATCATATGTTTCTCTTAAAGACTTGAACATATTATAAAGTATGGTACATTCTCTGTATTTGTTTATTAAGACTTGGCAAAATATGTCATTAACCAGGCTGTCGTAAATGAACTTCATGTTGAGGAAATTAAGTTTATGTAATTTAATCTGATAAGTTGTTTTTGAAGGACAATTATCTTGAGGAAGCAATGAAAATGAGGAATCTACTGGAGGAGTTCCATGCGAATCATGGCCTTCGCTCTCCAAGCATTCTTGGAGTAAGGGAACATGTTTTTACAGGAAGGTTTGGCATTGACATTTTTGAATTTGATAAACAATGTGACACTATTGAGCTTTCACTGTTTCTATCTTGCTTTTATATTGCTTGCTTGATACCTGCTGCAGTGTTTCATCGTTGGCCTGGTTCATGTCAAATCAAGAAACTAGTTTTGTAACCTTGGCACAACGAGTTTTAGCAAATCCTCTCAAGTAAGTTTAGTTTGGTGTTGATTGTCAATGGAATTGATAAGCAAAATTTTCTCATTATTTAAAACTGGCCAATTCTTAGCGTAATATATCTGGACATGTATGGCCAACATTTAGTATGGAATTGTAAAGGTGTAATATTGTAATAATGCCATTTATTCCTGAATTTTGATTTGGCGAATTTACTATCCAGTTAGCTAAAGTGCAGGGCTGAATATTATCTTGCATTAAACTGTATTTATATGAGCATTCTCCATGGTAGAATTCAGCTTTTTACTATACACTTTTTTTAGTTTGGCATTGATAGTCTGTACTGGACAAGATTAGTGAAAGTAATTGGTGAATGTGACATATTAAAATGCCAATGTCTTCATTTTAAATTTTATATGTGGACATATTAACTACATGTGACATGTAATGAATGAAATATTTATTGATGAACAACTAGCTTGTGCTATGATTCTCCTGTAAACTTAAAATGCCAATGTCTTCATTTTAAATTTTATATTCTATAAAACAATGCATTTTTGTAAATCTTTGGAATTAATTTATCCTTTATTTGGTTGGGAATAAAAATCTTGCAGAGTTCGTATGCACTATGGACACCCTGATGTATTTGACAGAATATTTCACATAACTCGAGGAGGGATTAGTAAGGCATCACGTGTTATTAATATTAGTGAAGATATATATGCTGGTGAGAATTATATTTGTGAACTATTTTCATTTTAGGTCACCCTGTATTTTCTATCTTAAGACATGCTATGTTCTTTGAAATCTGATGTAGTATTAGGATATAGTATTTGCATAAACAGCAGGATATTATGGGGTCATTTAAGTTCATATCAATTTGAGAACTAACCTATTATGATGATTCCTGCCATATTTTCGATGAAGAGCATGTGTTTTTGAAAGGAGACTGTATTTCCACATGATCAATGCTATTGTGAAATTTAAAGTGCACGTATTAAGGAAAAGATGAAAGAATCTACTTAAGATGGTTTGTTCATGTGAGGAAAAGACCAATAGAGTCCCCGTAAGTAAGTTGATCAAAAAGATGCCAATCCAGTAAACAGAAGCTACAGGAAGAACATGAAAACTCTGGGAAACCATTACATGAAAAAACTGGCTTAAAATGGAATTTAATCTGTTGTTGAACATAATAGTGAGATTTGATCTGTGTCGTCGACCTCACATGGTGGAGAAAAAGGCTTTAGTTTTTAATTATGAAGAAATGAAATTAAAAAATAGCATGGACAAAGGTGGACAATGGGTAATTATTATCAAATTGGTGATATGCTTTTAAAATGTAATATTATAAAATGCTTAGGATTGGGGATTTTTTTCTCTTCGTAGTGCTTTTTTAGTTTTATGTTGTTCTATTTCTGTGTAATTAATCTCATGGATTCAAGTCATGGTATACTGCAGGTTTCAACTCCACATTGCGGCTTGGAAATATCACACACCATGAATACATTCAGGTTGAAAAATATACGTAGCAATTGGATGCTTTTTGCATTCACTTTAGTGTAATTCTTCTTTCTCTTGTTCTAACTGTTATCTTCTGTAGGTTGGAAAAGGAAGGGATGTGGGGTTAAACCAGATTGCACTCTTTGAGGGAAAAGTGGCAGGTGGTAATGGAGAGCAAGTGCTTAGCAGGGATATTTACAGGCTTGGACAACTTTTTGATTTCTTCAGAATGCTTTCTTTCTTCTTCACAACTGTTGGTTATTATGTCTGCACCATGGTATAGTTCTTAGGCTCCGAAATTTTTGGTTGAAATGAGTAACATTGACTTGTCTTGATTGTCTAATAAATTTTATTCTTTGTTCTCTTTCAGATGACTGTTCTTACCGTATATGTATTCTTATATGGAAAAGCATACCTGGTAATTCAATAAAACTTGTTCAGTTATCTTTCTGTCTTGCACCACCTTTTGGACTCCTTCTTGTATTGTATTACCTTAGTGTAGAAGGATATAAATAATATCCTGCTGGTTATTTGATATTTATCTTTCTATCAAATTTTCTTTTCTACACTAATAAATTCTTAGCTTGCTTTTACATAAATAGTTTGATTCTATTATTTTTATGCAAATTTCCTGACATGATGCTAGGTTACCATTTAGTTTGACTTCTTCCTATATTCTGTAATACTAAAATCACTTTTGCACTGACTTGTAGCATTTTAGTTGCGGATACTGTTACTTTTATCTTTTTTTAATTAAAAAATGGTTGTGCTAAGCTAATGCATTACAATTCTAATAATTAACACTGAAGCACCCTAATTAGCAGCTATCATATGTAGCACCCGGACTCCATCAAAGAAAGGAAAAAAAATAGAGTGGGGGGACTATGCCAAAACCTACTAAGAAAACCTATAGCATATGGAATTACAGAAGGGGTGGTATTTATCTTGCCATGTGCAACAAAGTCCTTATGCGGCAATTGGCAAGTTTTATTATTTAGTCACCTTTTAGCGTTGTGAAATTTAATAGTAGGTAAAGATTTTATTTTCATTTGGTTTGCATGTTATATCCACAATTTTGATGCAAATATTTTGCTGAAATTTTTCCAAACACTACAATTTGGCTATAAATCTCTATTTTTTTGCTTTTCCTTAAAAACTGAATTTCTTGATGACGCTTCCTCTTTCAGGCGTTTTCTGGTCTTGACGAAGCTGTCTCTGATAAGGCAAAATTGGCGGGTAACACAGCACTTGATGCAGCTTTGAACGCTCAATTTTTGGTTCAGATTGGCGTTTTTACTGCAGTACCAATGATAATGGGTTTTATACTTGAATTAGGATTGCTGAAGGTTAGTTTACTTCTGTGATTGTTCCTGATGCATTTTAGGAAGTTTTATATTAGCCTTGCTCTGTATCCTTACAGTATCTTACTATTAATACTAGGATTGTATAGGTAGAAACAATCCCGTAACTACAGGGATTTGTCCCAAGAATAAGTTTTCCCTCTTTCCTAAAATTTTCAGCAAGTTCATTTATATATAAATCTGATGTATCTCGTTAAATAATCTATCACAAATTATTCCTAAACTAAAGATGGTATCAGAACTCTTGATCTTTAGGAGCCTCTAACCGTGCAACCCAACCCTATGCACAACCTTCATTCCTGCATGACAACCTAACGCTAAGGCGCTGCAACTATTGTTGCATGATCCTCATCTTCTCCCTTGTGCCTTGATTGCCGAAATCATGAACCCTACTCTAGAAACTGAGACAAGTTCCAGAATCCTGGAGAATTGCAGAATGTTCATTCTGCTTATTGGTTAAATGGAAATAATGGATCTCAAATGGTCTTAATTCATTAAGAACATTTTGAAAGGAAAAGGTAAGGTTAATCACTTAACTGATAATGGTCCTTATGAAAACTCCATAATCATGGCATGACTATGGAATTCAATGGTTCTAGAGATCAATGGTATTTACATGTTCCTTACATCTGCAAAGGGGGTTTGGAAAGTTGTAAAACTAACCTATTCTAAGGTCAAGGATGTTGCTCAAATCTATGATATAAAGGTGAAAATCGTGGCTGTCAAACAAGGAAACAAATCAAAGGCATTATTTATGCTCTCATAAGCATGATGGTGGGTTGGGTGTGATCAATCTTAGAGAAGAAATCAATATATACATACTTAAGTTGGCTTGAAGTTTTACTTATGTTATTTTGAATTGTTGCCGGGTTCTGAGAGCACGTTTCCTAAATAAGTATAATAAAAGGATTGCTCTCTTTAAATCTTCATATGTTTTGGCGTGGTATTAATGATTAGCATCAGTAGCACAGTTTATGCAACCTTCATGAGGAAAGTTTGGGTCATCTTTTCTTTGAGTGCGTTTTTGCTAAGACTCTTTGGTCCTTAATTAAATTTTGTTTTTCCTTATTTCTCTTGCTCTTCTATTAATATATTCTGTCTTTTCTCTGGAAGAGCTAGCCCTATAATTTGTGACATTGGCCTTAATGTAATAACCTTCGTTATTAAGATTATTTGCAAAGCTAGAAATCATATGATGAGTTTTTGCCTGTCATTCTTGAAATAGAGATCTCTAAAGCTAAAAGCTACAAACGTGTCTGGCTTGAATGTGACTCGTCTTTAATTTGCAATGCTTTCCTATGAGAGTAATAAATGTAGTGATGGTTTTGCTAACATTGGTCTTGTTAATAGATTGGTTTTTCTTTGGTTTGTTTCTTAACCTTCCAGGATTCGTTTTAACTTCTTTAGAAATCAAGTAAGCCTCCGGGAGTTTAGGTTTTATTAGTGTTTGGAGGCTAATTTTTCTTTGCATGAGTTTCGGTTTGATCCTCTCGTGGTCTTTGTATCTTTTTCTTTTCCTTGTTTTTGGAGTTTTCATGTTGTGGCACGTGATTGATGAAACTTTAATGTAACAACTAGGTTCTCAAAGGATCTCAACTAGCATGATCTTATTGAAAAACAAGGAAACAAATCAGTTACAAATATGGCAATCAACTCTAATCCCTATGGATGGAGTTGGATCATTACAGGATATAAAAGCAAAGTGTCCATAAGACTCAATAATTGTTAAGGAGTATATTGAACACGATAGGTCTATGATTTCTTGGTTGGCCCAAATTTTTTAATATAACTAGGTCTAGATTCAAATACTGGGGGAAAGGAGAAAATTGCAACACTTAATGAAGTGGTAGCTATTGTTCGAAGTGAAGAAAGCAAGAGAGAGTTGATGCTGAAGACTCCAAATACTGAGAGTTCAACCTTCGTGGTTGAAAAAGGAATCTTTCATGTCCGTAGATTGTCCACCAATTTAGTTTCTTTACAAAATCTCGTAGAGGATCTCTCATGTAATGATTGAGAATGAATGGCCTTTACCACATTGTGGATCACAATTTTCCTACTGAGAGTGAACTAGGATCATTAGGATCCATATGAGCCAATTTCAAGCCATAGAGGAAAAAAAATGCAAACTACGACCGTACAAAAGAACTGTTTGTCAAGAGATCAAAAAACTCAGAACTACTCAAAACAGAGCCGAATAGGATGACACCACCCATTGGGATGGACTCGGGGTCTTTGCGAGCCCATCTTTGGCAGTGGTTGTGGGTTGGTGTCACCGAATAAGGGCATGTGGGCTACACCCTCTAACTTTGGTAGTGGCACGTGTTGTCTTTTGAAGGTTATGTAACTACTGCCATTGTGATTGTCGTTGTGAGGTGCGCCTTTATGTCCCACCATTATCTTCAGGGATGTACTCAGTGCCTGGCGGATGGTGGTAGCTCCAACACCAACTTGAATAATGAGACAAACTAAAGAAATATATTATTAATTACATTCTCAACTCCTCTGTTTTTAAGAATCACATTCTCTTAAAAGAGGAAATAAAATTTGTTGGAACGAATGTGTAGAATCTAGGGATACTTTTCCTAATTACTTTCGAGATATTAGGATAATTTTATCCTACTAATTCCCTATTTACATCAAAACTGATCCAAACCAAATATGGCTGATAATGCCCAGTTATGAACTGGTTGTTTCCAAAACTTCTCTTCAGCGTTGTAATTGAAATGGTTTGCAATAGTCATTTATAATGCCAGTTTTGGTGAAGGGTTCTGGAAGAATTGATTGTTTTGGTATGGTTTTGACAACTATGCTTCTGTTGTTACATTTATCAAATATATTTCAGTTTTATTAATATAACTCGCTCTTCTCATTTCCTTCTTCCCTAATCTTGAACCTATAATTCTACGTGATTGTTAATGTCTTTATAAACGTATGATTCTTGTATATTCTATTCTTATAAGGTCTAAATATGGTCTGTCTTGTGAAATGTCTGCAGGCTGTTTTCAGTTTCATCACAATGCAACTACAGTTGTGTTCTGTCTTCTTCACGTTCTCATTGGGAACTAGAACTCATTATTTTGGACGTACCATTCTCCATGGGGGTGCAAAAGTATGCTTATTTTTATTTGTTTACTCTTTTGGAAAGCTCAATATCTAGTTATTCTGAGCGACTTAGATTTGTGTTGGATTTTTTTACCATAGTATCGGGCTACTGGTAGAGGCTTTGTTGTTCGTCACATAAAGTTTGCTGAAAACTACAGACTATATTCTAGGAGTCACTTTGTCAAAGCGTGAGTAAATTTTTTCTTGATTTATAATTTTTTTTTTTTTTTTTTGGTTGAGGTTGAAGGAAACTGCATTGTATTGATTATTAATTATGTGCAATGCAACAGGCTTGAAGTGGCACTGCTTCTTATAGTTTATATCGCATATGGGTATGCAGAGGGAGGTGCTGTTACCTATGTTTTGGTAACTCTTAGCAGTTGGTTCCTTGTCATTTCTTGGCTTTTTGCACCTTACATTTTCAATCCCTCTGGTTTTGAGTGGCAAAAGTAAGTCGCCTGCTATTTAATCACTTCATTGGTTTTAATGCTTCAATTTCTTGATAGTAAACACCTAATTTGGCCCTCCAAAAGAGTATAAATGTTATTTTGATCTTCTGATTATTAATATATTAAAATGTTCCTTCAATTTTAGTTTTGGATGTCAAACCAATGCTTCTGGTGGACCAATTAGATGTCAAAAGTGGCATTTGATGACTAATATAATATAAAAGTATTGACATACGGAAGGTCACTTTTATGTCTTCATTATGAAAGTAGCAAACTATGGCAATTACGTATTTTTTTTAGAGGACCAAACCGGATTTTTTTGATTTTTTAGTTGATTGCAGCTAGATTTTTAAATGGGTCCTTTCTTATGTTTTTGGAAGGTGCTGAAATTATACTGTTGTCTGAACAATTGTTCATCATTCTAATCTTGATTAGCTGGTAAACAGGACTGTGGAAGATTTTGATGATTGGACAAGTTGGCTTCTTTACAAAGGAGGCGTAGGGGTAAAAGGAGAAAATAGTTGGGAGTCTTGGTGGGACGAAGAACAGGTTAACGTTACTTTTTCACTTGATTGTAATAAGTTTGGGGTCAAAATGGAGCAATACTTTTTCTCTCTAGCTATATTAAAGGATTTAATTAAATTTTCAACCACATACACGTATATATAATCTCAGTTATTTTTCATGTACAACATGCTACAATAACCTTCACGCAGAGGCCTGATCTATTAATTTAATATGTAATAGTGCTTAATCTTTATGCAGATGCATATCCAAACTTTCAGGGGTCGCATTTTAGAGACAATTTTGAGTGCAAGGTTCTTCTTGTTTCAATATGGTATTGTGTATAAGCTGCATCTTACTGGAAACGATACATCACTTGCGGTAAAAAATTATCTTCATCTCTGGAATTAATATTTGTCATGTATTTAGTCCTTGTAGAAAGCATAATATAAATTTCTTCTTTGATCGAGAACAAGTTATATGTTCTCATATTTGTGAAAAGGCTTATGACTTCTAGTATTTCATTAATAAGAGCTTATATTGTCTGTGTTATTTTTTTTAGGTATATGGATTCTCGTGGGCTGTCTTGGTTGGAATTGTCTTGATATTTAAGGTTTGGACTTTTCTTAATAATATGATCTTTTTCACAATTTCTGTTTTGTGGGCAGCATCTTTATCTTTCTCCTTTATTTTTTTTTAAACACGTCTTATTTTAGTATTCTAATATTTCTTTGCTTTGCAGATCTTTACCTATAGTCCAAAAAAGTCTGCCGATTTTCATCTAGTGTTGAGATTTTCCCAGGGAGTTGCATCTATAGGCCTTGTTGCAGCTGTGTGTCTTGTTGTTGCCTTTACTACACTGTCAATAGCTGACCTTTTTGCAAGCATCCTTGCATTTATCCCTACTGGATGGGGAATATTGTCAGTAAGTTCTGATTTATTTGTATATGAATTTTATTTTGATAATGGATGTCTGTGTTGGAAAACTACCTTAATTGCAGATTATCAGATTTAGTTATTAGTATCTAGAAAAGGCCGGTGTTTTGGTGCCCCTGCATCGTTATTGGATTCTGCATTAAGATTTGTCTCACATGCATCCATATGCTCATATAATACTTTCAAATGAAAAGTGTTGTTGATGTTTCTATCAAAAAGAACCAATAACGGTGTTCCATAAAAATCCCATATTGAACCTTTATAATAAAGTGTGATGGATGGTATTATTGCAAGGGTTTTCCATAAAAATTCTCACCAGGAATACATTATTATATGATGTGGTCTTACTGTCTCAACAATTCGCCTAAGTAGTACTGTAAAACTCATCGATCACTCTTATTGGTGCTTGAGATTGTCAGTCATTCTAAAATTCCTTTTTTTTTTTTTTTTGGTGAATCAAGCTACGTTGTCACACTTCTAGGAAGAGTCAACGGACCCAAATGACTAATATTTTTTATTTTTGCATCATTTCTTGCATTCGAAGCAAATTACAGCTTCTAACATTTGTAAAATTTTCTACACTTTTCAGTTGGCAATTACATGGAAGAAGATAGTTTGGAGTCTGGGCTTGTGGGATTCTGTCCGTGAGTTCGCTAGAATGTATGATGCTGGAATGGGTATGATCATCTTTGCACCAATAGCATTTTTATCATGGTTTCCTTTCATTTCCACTTTCCAATCTCGCCTTCTGTTCAATCAAGCCTTCAGCCGTGGTCTTGAAATCTCTCTCATCCTTGCTGGTAACAAAGCCAATGTTGAGGCTTAGAACTTTTCATCTTACATTGTATCAGTGCGGGGTTTGTAAATTATAGATGTATATTATTTTGTAGTTCAGTTGTTGTACATTTAGTCTAAAAAAAATGGAAAAATGTTTTTTAATGGATTTGTTAGTTTTGTCTTCTTCATCAGGTCATTTTCTACTATTCATCTTGTCCGGTTGGCTTAGATGCACACCAACGCATCAATTGTATCATTCTGTCGTGTAGTTTTAGTTACACTATGGTCTTACACAGAGCTTGCAAAACTCAACAGATAAACTAAGGATTTTGGGCCTAAATTAAAAAATATTTTATTTTAAAATTATATTTAAAAATAATTTTTAATTAAAATTTTAAAATATGTTAACTAAATCTTATGTTTATATTGATACTATAAATATTCTTTAATAAATAATATTTTTGAAATTTGTTACAAATAGATTAATAATATTTTTATTTTTAAATAAAATATTGAATAGTTAAGAAATTTAAAGGTTAAAATTTTTCATGTATATTTATTTTTATACGTTTTCATCGAATTTTTTCATTTATTTCTTTTTTTTATCTAATTATTTAACTTATTTTTCGTTTTGGTTCTTATGTGTTATTGCTTTTTAAGTTGAATGCTTGATTGTTTGATTGTTATTAATTTATTTAATTTTGAAGTTGTTTTATTATTTTATATGATGTATTTATCTACATTTCTTTATTTTGAAGCTCGTAAAATGAAAAATTGGGATTTGTATTGATTTTTTTTTTCTAATACGTAAAGTAAAAATTAAAATCAAATTTAAGGAGAATATTGATAGCAAATTGAGACTTATTAATAGAAAAATGTTTTATTAGAGTAACTATTATAATCTAAATACTTTCATGTATTTAAAATTACATTCAAAACTTGTCTTATAAAAAAAACATGAAATAAGAATTGGTTCATTTATTTTAGAAATCTAGATAGAATATTTTGCATTTTGTTATAAATTATTTAATGTTGTTTGTATAAGTAAGCTAACCAATCCTTTAAAAGAGCTTTTTATAATTTAAATTAATAAAATATTATTTAAGATCAACAAGTTAACAATAAAAATTAAATGAATTAATTATATTGTCTGTTAAAAAATATATATTATTAATTATAATAATTAATAAATAATTTTGTATCAAAAAAAATTAAAAATTAAATTTTAAATAAAAATACCATAATTTAATCAATTGTTTTATTGATTTATAAAAAAAAAAACTTATATTTTAATTTGTTTCAGTATAAGGTTTAGGGTTTAATAAAGCTGGTCTTACATCTGATGTAGTTTCATATTATGCTTCAATTCTTTATTAAAATATATCTATTGGCTTTATTCATATATATAGTGCAATATCTTGTTGTCAACATTCTGTACATTTTTATTAAAACTAGCCTAACGTATATTAGATGACATGAACAAAGTGAACCGTTTTGACTATTGAATTTTCTGGCTTATAATCAATTTAGATTTCAAACATTCAACGATCTCCACTCCACACTTTCCTTCACTTTTTGTCATAGATCTTTTTCCTTGAGCTTTAATATTCTCATTCTGTTAATTTAATTTATCATGTTTTGTTCTTTTCTGTTAGTTTTACCTATTCCTTTTTCTGATTTCTATCCCTAAGTTCTTGCACTTAGATTTACGGTGTCTGTGATTTATCATGAATTTGTTATTATAAATTTGTTTAGTATTGAAAAACATAACCTTAATCCATAAATATTATTGCAAGTTGTATTTTTCGATAAAATAATATTAAGATCATATTTACTGTATAAGTTATATCCACGTTATTTGTAAATTATAAATCAAAATAAATCATGATAATAATATATTGATAAATAATAAAATAATTTAAAATTATAAAAAAAATATTGTAATTCAATTATTATATATCACAAAGGGTATATTTATCATAGTATAGTCCACATTTTATGTGCATCAAATATAGATGAATGCAAACAATATATAACTAAAATAATACATCATGCAAACAGCACGCAACTCAGATCCGGTCTTGATTTCATTATCTTATGGCCTAGCATCCTGCACCCGAATAATAAAATGAAAAGTCAAAAATGTCCTTGAGTTATGTTTTGCCTCCTCTCCGAAACTGTGTGCTCCGTTTTCTACAGCTGAATGTGTTCTTGTCATTGTTAAATGCCCAAAAGTTTTCCGTAAATGTGGCATAGCTATTGGTTACTCATCTTGCTGGTATTGATAGCAAAGAATCACATAGTAGGTATCATTTTTTTTTTTTAACTTTTTGAATTTGTTATTTCAAAAACCTCTCAAGATTCGGAAAAGGTGGAGTGAGTGTTAAGACTGAAATGCAGAAAGGTATTCCAAAATGACCAATTGAGAAAGATGTTTTAAAACGTATAATTAAGAAACATGTTCTATATTGGAATTCTGAAACATCTTTCTACACTAATTTGGAACATGTTTTATATGCTACTAACATCGTATAAAGTCAATTCACAAATAAGACTATGAGTAGACTTAAGTCTTTAATTATAATGTGTTTTTATTATATTTAAGATATTTCATCCGATTTTTTATTTTTTTTAATATGTTGCAATGTATTTTTCTTTTACAAATTTTACAATTTTTTATATAATGTATGCTTGAACACATAATCGATCACATGAAAACTTTACTAAAACGAAGCTTTTATATTATTATGTTGTTAATCGAACCTCAAGAGAAATATAAGTTTTTCTTAAAGGTGTGAAATATTTTTTTGGACTCTGATGTGTAGCCTTAACTTTACATATCAAAAGAATTATGGATAACTATACCATACATAAAACAAATTATACGTTGACTAGTACTTTTGTTGCAGATAATAACAAGTTTTTCTTGATGTGGAATTAATCTACATTATTTACATGTTTATCATATATTTACGTGACTAACAAACAAGATAAAAAATGTCTTAACATGATCTTTAAATCCTTCTACATCATACAAGTGTTTTCCCAAAGTATATATGACTCAATCTCACTCCTCTCTTCTCTTAGATTGATCAGCAATATTAAAGATTCAAAACCTTTAGAAACATAGTCTTTATTGTAGACTATTTTTCATTTATAAAAAATAATCAGTTGTGTATAACATAACCTTAATTATAGCTTATATTATCTCTTAATTATTATTATTATTATTATTATTATTATATATATATATATATATATATATTGTTCTGTATCTTTCTGTTATATATATCGTATATATGTCAACAAGTCATCAACTAGCTTATCTACTTAGTATCTGTTTTACTCTCGCCATGCATTTTTTCTAAACAAGATTGACGTCCTCTTCTTCCATCTTGGAGAGGCATGCAGACACTCTCTCCATTCATCATAAACAATTAGTCACAGATCATGCATGCATGTATCGTAACACACCCTTAATTATAGCTTATGTTATTTCTTAATTATTTGTTCATCTTGTAAATATCTTTTTGTTACAATTATTAAAAAACAAATCTTTTTGTAATTCATATATATATATATATATATATGTGTGTGTGTGTATGTTTAATATATAAAAATCATATTTCTTTATATTTACTTTATTCATCATAGCTACATCTCTGTCAATCATCTCTATCATTAATGAAGACTATAGGGAGGGAATCAATTCTAAAAATTAATCCTTTAAGTCTTTCAAGAGCCCACACAAAGATTTTTTTTATGTTTAGATGTTAATAAAACAAACATAGTAAAGAATGTCATCCTAGTCATCAATTTCAAATAAAGACATCATTATATTGTTTTTAAGGAATTCAGTAGTTTTATTAAAGTAGGGTATCTTCAAAACACATTTGTCACTTTCATTCAACCTACACCAATAAATATACATGTATCCTTCAAGTAATATCATTAATTGTTGCATTTCAATTTGATGATTTCTTTTCGTTCTACAATGGTCATACCTTGCATTATATGTTTTATGAGATTTTTCCATTCTCATACAAGCAAGTATTGATATTATGGATTAATTTATTAGCACATGGATAACTTATTAATGTATCTGTCAAGTCATGATTATAAGAGACACATCTAATATCAGAATTTATCATTTATCTCTTTCAAAAGCTAATTTCACAATCATATTTCTACTGATAGTACTTTCAAGTCTTTCATATACAGTATATATTTACAATTTTTTTCACAACCTGATAATATGGTTGTCTTCCTTATTGTTTATTTGTTACATATAACCTTAATATCATAATATCGAATCTAAGACTAAAAGTAACTTTTCTTTCCCCAGCAAGTGAGTACGAGTATCAAATACTAACATTAATATATAATATTATTATATATTAATAACTCCATCCTATAAAAAATAATTATATAATAGATTTACTTGATCTATTGTAGAAGCGTTAGTACAATTATGTCACCAATCATTTATACCTAAAAATATGTCAATTTCATTTGATATATCCATTTCCAACCTTTCGTTCATACTAAATTTGACAAAATCAAAAATAAAATTTAGAAAAATAAAAATAGAATAAAATATTTATGTTTCAGAACATGTATTCTAAAAATCAACAAATGTATTTTGGATTAGGAATTCTAGAGTACAACATATGCTTTTCCAAAATATCAATCAGCGATACACAATTTCGACTTCTAGAAATTATATGTTTACATAACAAATGGTTTTGAAATACATTTTTTGAATTATATGTTTACATTCAATAATGTTAAATTTAATATCACTTTAAAAGAATATTCTAGAGATGTTAAATTTATCAAAGCAGATAATTTATCAATATCACTTAAAAAAAACAGAATCTATTAATTATTGAAGAATTCCAAGAGAGAAAAATGTCACCACGAATGTTAAATTTCAAGGAGATGTGAAAAGTGAAATTTACATAAATAAACAGATGTAACATCTTGAAATTTTATTTTGTAATAATCTGAAGACAATAAAAAAGAAAGAAAATAGCATACCTGAACTTGCTAAATTGTTATTTGATTATATAATTATTGAAAAGGAGATTAAAAAGCGGCAACAAAAATGGATTGAATATATTCGAAAAGAACGGCATTCAAAATATTATTGTTAAAAAAATTACGCATTCTAAATATTATAATCTGAAAATGTATTTTTTAATTCAAAATATTTAAAAATATATTCTCATTGTATAATTCTGAGTTTCGTGATCAAAGCATTATGTTCAAATTTCATAATAAATATAAATTTTTTAAATATTCTCCATAAGATGCAGAAAGAAATCATAGGAGTAAAAAAATAATGACCTCGATTTTGTCTCCACCAAAACGAAAAAAGAAAGGAAAATGGAATGAAAAGTACAATGATTTTTTAAGTTTTGATTATGTATATTAAACTCATAATCAAATATATATATATATATATATATAATTAATATTTTTATCTTTGTACACTAATAATCTTGTCTCGTTTAACTTTGAAA
>Ga0209489_100437_pt1 | contig 76683 bp, 29 predicted proteins | sample SiratrowhiteBW_FD_187527 | JGI IMG/M metagenome (GOLD analysis project Ga0209489, IMG submission 187527) | Root nodule microbial communities of legume samples collected from California, USA - Siratro white BW (SPAdes) (version 2) | ecosystem: Host-associated > Plants > Roots > Nodule | place...
AAAGAGCTGTAAAAAAAAAAAAAAAAGAGAGAGAAAACACAATAATAGAGGTTTGAATTGTGTTTTAAAAAACTTTTTAGTAATTTTCATAAATATCATTTGATATTGTGTTATGAGATGATAATTTTGATTCAAATCAAATGATCTCATAAAATATTTTCACAAACTTAATTTTATGGCTCTCCTTCTTAAGTTAGTTATAGATATATAACATGTAAAAACACAAAGAGAAAGGTACATTACATTGGGCATCATTACTAATCAATACAACACCATTATCAATTATTTCAATAGTGGTAAACAAACCTTTATGAGGACACATGTGAAAAGTATGTCCAGAATCAAAAATCCATTTGATTTTACTTCTTTTCTCAAAACTAACAACAAATAGTATATCACTATCAAAATTTGTTTCAACTGTAGCAGCCTCGACCGGTAGGTGAGAAATTTCTTCTTCTTCTTTTTACTTCAATATAAGCATGCCCCAACTTGTTACAATAGTGACAAGTTTTGTTTGTTTTGTATTCTTTACATTCAGAGCTAAACTTTTTGAAATTAATACTGATACTCCCTTTTTCTAGAGTTCTACTTATAACATTTAAACTTTCACCTTTTTTCTTCAAAATGAGTTTTAAAATTTAATTTTTTTTAGAAAATAAATTGGATTTCACATCTTCAAAAGATAATGCATCATTGTTACTGCATAACATTATTTCTTTGAAATGTTTACATGTGGGACAATAAGGAGATATTAAAGAATTTTTTTTTATCTTCATCATCAATTGAAAGATCAATATTTTTCGGATCCAATAGAATTAAACTTATCAAGGTGAGATTAAATAGGAGTACATATAGACATACAAATACTATACAAGTTCTATTTAAGATGAAGCTTTCCTAAAAGACTTTTTGTCATATATAAAGTTTTCAGGTTGGTCCATAATGTTGTAGTAGTAATTTCACTAACTACTTCACGATTTCCATAATAAACTATGGTGGCGACTCCATGTCTTTCTTTTCATTATTTTTTTTATTTCTTTTTTAGATCGCCATACCCGTCGTGATCGTGGTCGCGACAAGAGTAAAATAGTCAGTCTTAGACAACAACTTTAAAGTTTTTTGGTGTAATCATTCCTCTTCCACTGTTCATCTTGTATATTTAGGATTCTCATGGCTATGAATAACTAAACACATTATTGTTGGGATTATATATAACCTACCAAACTCTCATGTAATCAATATTGTGGTTATATATATGTCTTTTTCTTTCAATGTCAGTATTTCATTTCTACGTTTAATGTCTCTTGTGTCGATTCATGGTTTGACACTTTAATTCTAAAATTATTGGAAAATATTGTTAGTAATCAGAATCTGAATTGGAATACATAATGAAAGTTTGTATCTAGGAATAGAGCATTATTCATTTGTTGTCTTAAACCCTTGTGCCACTTGCAAGTCAGGTCATTTCTATATAATTGATTAAGGAATTGACGAGTAATAGGGGAATTTAGGCTCATTCACCTAAGAAATTAGGGTTTGGGTATTATTGTAGGTTGACATTAACATTAGTTAGGAAAAGAACATAATTGTTTTTATGCATGAGAGTGAGGTATGGTGAAGTCTAGTCCTAACAATATTCATATCATTATCCTTAACCTTATTCTATTATCTCTGAGATCTGACATAAGATTATATAAATATTTAATTAAACTTTTTGCATAAACCACTTAAATTATGAAATTATTCTTTGGTCTAATTTTATTATAATTGTAAGTATTTTTGTGTATTGCATAAAGTCTCTTGGGAGAGAATGATATATTTATTACTTGCTACGTGAGTTACTGATGCACTTGTCATTAAAGGCAAAAAAAATGTTAACAGTCTCTTCAAAATAATGATAAAACAAGTTCGATGAATTCATTCCACCTTTATTTAATTATAAATGGATTAGAGTGTACTAAGAATTTTTGTCTCTTCAAAACAATGATAAAACAAGTTAAATTCATTCATTCCACCTTTGTTCTATCATAAATGTTTTCTTTACATATAGATGGTAAAATGAGAATTTTAAAGAACCCTCCAAAGACGGTGTTTTACTTTTCTTTTACATAAACTTTAGGTCATTTACAACATTGGTTAAATCTCAATTATAACAAGGTAAAGCATGGTTATCTTAAAATCCTACGAATAAGTGTGGAGATTTGGAATTAATTAGTCATGTATTTGTTGTTGAGAATGATAAGAAATGTATGAATTTGGGTGATTTGTGAACCATTATTTTATTTGTTGTATTAAGCAAATAACTATGTTGCAATAAAGATCTCTAACCTCACAAATAGTCTAACGTGGATTAAGACATCAAGTGGTATGAAGCTGAAGGAGAATTTATTGTATCAAAAGAACACCAGCTCTGAGTTTTGAATATGAATATACTCTAAACTTACCTTGGTTCATGTAGTCGTGGTTTGTAAACACATGTTATTCTAGAATGGATTAGTTGTTAATAATTGGTAGGGAATTCTCAATATAAATCTTCTCTTTAATCATGAGTATCTCACTAATGACCATTTCTTATATTGTTGTTCATCATAAAAAAAAAACACATTTACTTGAAACTTCCGTCAATAAGACTTTTGATACAAGGACCATTCTTATATTTTACTCATCCAAGTTAGACGAACCGTCAACTCTAATACTACTATTGGTTCTTTCGATAAATGATTTATCAAGAAGATTCAATAACAATGAGACAAGAGTTAAACCCATATAAGGGATTGACACCACTTCAACCTAAAACCTTAAGACAACCTACAACTTTCTCATTTTTATTAAATATAGAACTTAACTCACTTGGATTCTTTACAATTATGTCATTTATATGGATATGTGATATGCTATATATGCTATGCGAAAGCACGAGATCAAAATCAATTAAAGAATTAAGAGAAGCAAAATGGTTTGTGAGGAATATACCTTCACTATCAAAAGAAAAGAATAAATATGAGGAAAAACTTTCTAATATAGAAATGAAAGAGGTAATTGAAGAATTGGATTGTTACAAAAAATAAATTATTGTCTCCTTTTATAGGTGGCAAAAACTAATTAGAACCAATAATATTAATGGGTAAAACAAAATATAATTCAAACTAATGAATATAATAATAAGATGAGAGTCACATGACGCGTAGATTACTTGCTCAACAATCTCCAACTTGGCTCGAATTTAACTAATTGGTCATCACCATGTCTTTTTAGGTAATTTATTATTACTTTTGGGTATTTGTTTTATGTGTTTGCATTTTACATTGGTGTCCAGACTTTCCATAGTTAAAATATTTTATGAAATGATTTTTCTTTTCTTCTATTCCCACCAGATCATATCTAAGACCAGACTTGTCAAATGCATTTCTTAAAGTTGAAAAATTAATATTTAGAGATTTTGAGCTCTTAACAAATATTTGAAAATCATGCTTACAATATTTGTCTCTTTCTTGCAAAAGTTTTATTTTTTTCAGCATCTAACTTTTGTGTCTTTCAAGAGAGAGGATATTTTCACTAATTATAGCTTGATCTATTTTGAGCTTTTCATTTTCTAAGATTAAGGATTTTAACATTTGTTTTAGCTTAAGATATTTTTCAAAGATAAAGTTACAACAGGTGATGATATTTTTTGTCATTCTCTTGATTCTTAACGATCTTGTTCTCCTTTTGTCTAGTGAACATTTACCTAAGGAAGTTTTGGCATGTTGTCCCTTCATTATAATTGTTGTGGCTTCCTTCTATTCTTTATTTTGCAAATGAGCTTCATGAGCTCTTAGGATACTAAGAAGCTCATCCCAAGTGAGCTTTATAAGGTCTTTAGCTTTTGCAATGGTTGTTGTCTTAGGTTCCTAGATCTTAGACATGTTGTCTAATAACTTTAGATTGATCTTGGAGAAGCTTTGTCCAAGAGCTTCCAACTCATTTATGAGTACATCCATCCTTCCAAACATGTCCTCCACGCTTTCACCATGCTTTATGATGAATGAGTCATTTTCTCTGACTTTTCATCCAAAGCTTTTTTTAATCCATTCTAAGTAAAAACAACTCGCATTTGGAATTTCTAGATAGCAAAATTAATTTTTCCATTAAAATTCTCAAAATTAAAATTATTACTTGATATGGGGTTGACATAATAAATTCTTAATTTAGTAAAAGCTTTGATCCCACTTGTCATGGTACATGTGCTTTGTAGAAGCATGAGATCAAAATCAATTAAAGAATTAAGAGAAGTAAAATGATTTTTAAACAATATACCTTCACTATTAAAATAAAAGAAATAATAAAGAAAAACTTTCTAATATAATGAATTTGATTGTTAAAAAAAACTAAACCATTACCCCCTTTTATAAGTGGCAAAAACTAATTAGAACCAATAATATGAAAACAAAATTTAGTTCAAACCATTAAAATTTAATGGTTATAGATGCGATCCATGAAATAAGTAGATTTACTCATTCAATAATTTGTATGTTGGTATTTGATAAATGATTATAACTCGAATTGGTTTGTGAATTGTTAATTAAAATATTTTTTTATATATATATTTATTTTATGTTAAAATTTATTTCAATTGTTTATCTTTGTGTGTGTTGTGATGAAGTCTCACATTGATTAGAGATAAGACATTTCAATAGTTTATAGATGAGTACAAATCTCACTTTACAAGTTAGTTTTGTAAGCTTGAATTAGGCTTAAAGTACAGTTCATGATATCAGAGTCTTTCTTGACAAAGTTGTTAGATCTATCGATCCCACATCGACTATAGATAAGATTTTTCAATAATTTATAAGTGAGTATAAATCTCACCTTACAAACTAATTTTGTGAGATTGAGTTAAGGTTAAAGTTCATTTCTTAATATGTTTGTTTGATGAACTTGTGTGATGAACTATTATGATTACAATATGTATATGAAGAGATGTTGATACTTTCCTAAGAACAATAGTCTTTTATAAAAATTATATATATATATATATATATGTATATATATATATATATATATATATATATTATATTTATTTTATATTTTAAAATACTATATATATATATATATATATATATATATATATATATATATATATATTATATTTAAGTTATATTTTAAAATACTAAATATATGTATATATTATTTGTTGGGTTATATTAAATTTTCTCTTACTTTAATTAGAGTTGTATATATCTCATTTGTTTAAGATTTTTTCTAAATTATATCAATTTATTTTCTCATGAAGTTTTACTATTTTGTTTCACTTTTTTTGGTTAAATTTATCTTCTAAGTTGCCATATATTTAAATAAACACCGGAATTTGCTTAAAAGTACTTTTAGAATTTGTTTTGTTGGATTTATTAAGAAGATAGACACTCAATGTGTTGATAATTGTAATCAACAAGCACCAAAGAATGACAACATGAAAATGGGACATAGTTTGAGTGACATCATTTTTCTTTCTCAGGTTGATTTACTGTTAGACAAACTTAGTTCTGAATGGAGGGCATATGTTTGTTTGAAAAAAAAACGATAATAGAAATTTTATATCTTAATTTAGTTTTATTTAAAACTGATTCTGGGTTGGCCCTTAAGCTTTTGAAAGATGGGTTGCTCACATGTAGGCAAATTATCATCAAATTGCAAATCTCCTTGCTAAAAATGATCTTAATTTAGATCAAGCAATGATTTCTTATAATCAAGTTCCAAACTCATTAAAAAAGTTTTTGTTTGGGCTGATGTTACTCAATAAGGTACGCTTGACTTAAGATGATCATTAATAGTCCTAAAATGGAGGGAATAATAATATATTAGAAGATGAATGATCTCTTCCTAAAATTTTTGTCTTTATAAGTTTTACTTAAATCTAATCGAAGTGTTAATATAAAATAAATCAGTATGTTAAATAAGAATACATGGTTTCCATATATAATAATAATAATAATAATAATAATAATAATAATAATAATAATAATAATAAAAAGATTAGTTGTTAAGTGTATTTCAAGTCAAGTTAAAAATAACTATTTAAAAATCTTCTTACAACCAAACCAACGAAATAGGATGAACTTATAACAATGATTTAGTGGATGTTTAAATTTTAGTTAAAAAATTAAGTTGAGTTTAGATTAAGTTAAGTCAATTGAAAATTCGGATAAATTTTTCGTCTTATTGAAAATTCAGAACTTCTACAAGCGAATTTGGATCTAAGAAGCAAGACTACTTTTTAATATTTTGCTTAAAAAATAAGAGTAAGAAAACAAAGCATTCATTAGTAAAAGAAAGTTATGTTTACATGCAGAACTGGACCTCTTTCCTATTAAAAAAGAAAAGAAAAGGAGAAATGGTACTTTTATGCTTGAATTCTTTATTAAAATTTAAAAAAATCAAAATAAAAGTGTTCATTGAAGAATTTTTTTTAAAGAAAAATATAGTATAAAACACGACTTTTCTAATCTAGTAATTTTTCTTTAAGTTTATCTATTAGATAAATTTTGCAACTAATATTATAAGTTAATGGATGAAAAGAATTTCAAAGAAATATCTGACGAGCTTAATATAAACAAATTTTAATTATATCATTTTACAAACATTCTTCCAATTAATTATATATTATTTTGAAGACACCTCTCAATAAGTGAAGAAGTAATTATATCATCATATAAACATTCTTCAAATAAATTATATATTATTTTGAAGACACCTTCGGATGAGTAGAGAAGTGATTATATTAATTTATAAGCATTCTTCAAATTAATTATATATTATTTTGAAGACACAGAAGTAATCTAAAGATACCATTTCGATTAATTTCAATAACTCTTTTATATAATAACCATGTAGTTTTAGATCATTACTATAAAATGAAAGAACTTTTATATTCTTAAGCATAATTACTATATTTTGTGATTGGAAACTTCTTAAGCTTATTTCACAACTTCAATTATAGTCATTTTTTTATACCAACTTTCAAACACGTCTGAAAAATTACTTTTAAATAGAATTAAATAATAATACTAATTAACATAAAAAACAATTAATTTTAGTTAGATTTAAGTTGAAGATAATATTTTATCCCTTTTGAACCTAAAGAAAAAATGGTAATCACAACAAATTCTGCACCAATTATGGAATTGAAAACCCTAGATCAGAAATTGAATTGTAGAAAACCCTAAATTCCAAAATTTGACTGAGAGTGAGATATTTGATATTCCCACATTCATGTAATGTAGTGTAGATAAAGAAATGCTTTAGCTTAGAAATTAAGCTCCATTCGTACTCACTCACTCACTCACTCACACTCTTTCTCTCTCTCTCTCTAGAATCCATGGCAGCCATTGGTCTGAGCGGCGTGAAGGTGGGGAAGACGTCGTCTCAGGCGTACCTTGAAGGCAAGGCCGTGAAGGAGACAAGGGCGTTGATGGCTGAACTGTGTCGCCATTTCTACACCCTTGGATGGGTCACAGGGACAGGTGGCAGCATCACCATGAAGGTCCATGATGACGCCATTCCCAAGTCTCAACAGCTCATACTCATGTCCCCTTCGGGTATCTTCCCTTTGCCCACCCTTTTCGTTTCCGAGTCACAAGTTTAGATTTTTTTGTGCTTTCTTGTCATTTTGGGCTTGTTTGGTTTCTGGGTAGGTGCCAGATACTTTCTCTGCTTTAGCACCCTTTTAAGTCTATTTGAACCTAGTTTGGACTGACTTAACCATATAGAAGAAGATAAACAAATTAAGCTTTCCTAAAATTTATAAAATCATTATCGTTTTAGCTTATCTAGAAGCTGATTATTAATTTATGCATAAGTTGGTTTTTTTTGGTGGAGATTTCTTTTCTTTATTTTCTTGTCCAGTAAATGCGTGTGTATTGTTTATGTAGAAGTTGATCGAAATAAACCTTACATTCAATGTGGTTATTGCCTCATTGCTCAAGGTGTGCTTGGATAGATAGCTTAAATTCTTTATTGGATAAACTTTTCTATATGCACTTTTAAAAGAAAAGAATAATGGAAGAGGAATTAGGCATTATTAAATGGAGTTTAGCTTAGTTTAAAATGACTTATGTATCTTAGCTTTTTGAAAAAGTTAGATGAGATAGGAGAACTTCTATAAGAGTTAAGGACATAAGTTGATTTTAACATATAGCAAAAAGTCAATTCATCTTACCTTTCTATTTCATTTTCTTATAAATGTTTTTGGAGAAGTTTATCAGAGAGAGCCTTAAATATTTTTCGTAAGTTAAAATCAACTTATGCATTTTAACTTTTGCAAAAGCTATAATGTCTAACTTCTCTAAAAACCGATGTGTACAAGCTGATTTTAGTTAAGGGGAAAATTTAAATTCGTTTTGCCTTTTTATTTTTTCCATTAAGTACTTTCGGAGAAGTTTATCCAAACATGGCTTTGATCATGTTATAAATTTCATGATGAAATCTAATCTAACTTAATAAATCTGAAAGCTTATATTTATAAATTTTACCTAGAAGGTTGTTGAAATAAGCTAAAAAGGGTTTATTAGACGTACAAGTCATTTTTATGAGTTCAAATACGCCCTGTAGAAGCTCTTTGGTACACTCCTTGATAATTTAATATGGTTTCTTTGTGCTAGAGATGATGAAACACTACTGTTATGCACTGTTAATTGATTCATTTTGATCTTCCCTTTTTTCTGAAAAATGTGTCCAGGTGTTCAGAAAGAAAGAATGGAGGGAGAGGATATGTATGTGTTATCAAACAGTGGAAGCATTGTGTCTGCTCCATCTCCTAAACCTTACCCTCACAAGCCTCCCAAATGTACTGATTGTGATCCACTTTTCAGGAAAGTAAGTTTGGTTTAACAATATATTACTTACTGTAGTTGGGTGATGCAGATTTGATATGCACATTCTTCTTTTGATATTTCCGCAATACCACGAGAGTTGTCCAACTACTGTATATATTCTCTTTGTATTTTTTCTTTTTTTTGTGTACAATAGCTTTTATTATACTTTTGAATATGTGAGTGGTGTCACTTAAATTTCTGACATTTGTTTGATAAGTGTCTCCTTACCAATGTTTTGAATAAAATCTGATAAATGCTATAATATCTGCAAGATTTACTTTAAACAGGAAGTGTCTACTATTTGGCAAATAGAAGTGACTGAAATTTCTGGAAAATAATTATCGTTTTGTCAAATCCACTGTAGGCTAACCATAGAAACATACAAGTCCTATCTCTTTTGATAAATGAGCTATTGATATAAGCTTCATACATCTCTTTCACTTCCTGTTTCAGGCATATGAAATGCGAGATTGTGCGGCTGTTTTCCACAGTCACGGAATAGAATCTTGTCTCGTAACAATGATCAATCCATTATCAAAGGAGTTTAGAGTAAGTATTTTGTTCATGGATGGTCTTTTGTTTCAGATTAAAGACACTTTCAAAATTCTGATACATAATTGTTAGTTGTTGATGTCAATATATCTTTGAACGAGGTTTAGATTGGTAATAGAGAATGCAGCTGAGCAATAGTCTCATTGCCTGACTATAAGACTATTTGTTGGGTGCTCAATTCCACACTTACCAACTATGTGTTGAAAAAACAAGAGTTTCTTTATTCCAGAGAATTTAGTGCAGAAAAGATTCAAGTTCCAAATAATGTACTATAAACAAGAACTTGCATGGGATATCCTTCTTGGTTTGAAACCTCTATGTCCTACTCTTATTTCAGAAATATAAGCCAGGCATGACACCAAAACAGTGAAATAATTAACATGAGAAATGTTGACACTTGATGAACATTTTGCAGTTAGTCTCTACTGTATTTAAATATGTTGCTTCTACCACATGTATGTAGAAATTTGTACCCAGAATTCGGAAGTTTAGCTCTGCTTCTAATACTGAAAAAATTGTGAAGGTGGAGTAAGGGCAAGGAACAGGGCATTTATATGTTATACATCTACAGCACAAATACTTTTTAACACGTCATTTTGATTGGATTTTTATGTTTTCTTGGAAGAGGGTGGATGGGGGAGGCACCTGGCATCCTGCCTGCTGCCCTTGCATCCTTTTCATGTTTTTCTGTCGTTATTTTCCTGATCAAATGTAGGGTGAAGATTTTGTGCTTTGTAGCTTATGACAAGTACTTTGGGAAAGACCAAACGTACTTCTAAAGTAATCTGTTTCTTTTTCACGTTGTCTTGGTCGATGCATTTGTTTCCTCTTCCTATAATACTATTTTCATTTGTTTCTGGTTGTCTCTGCAAATGGCAGATCACTCACATGGAAATGATAAAAGGAATCAAAGGGCATGGCTATTATGATGAACTTGTGGTCCCCATAATTGAGAACACGGCCTATGAGTATCAGCTCACAGAGTCTTTTGCTAAAGCTGTATGTTTCTTCTGATGATTCTACATAAGTATTAAATATCTGTTGGAAAATCTGGATGATTTTTGCGTAATTTTCTTTTTCTCAAAAGAAAACCATGGGTGATGTGACTCAGTTTGTTATTCTTTCTCCCCCATTTCGTAGATTGAAGAATACCCAAAAGCAACAGCAGTACTTGTTCGCAACCATGGGGTATTTGTCTGGGGAGATTCGTGGATCAATGCTAAAACTCAGGTTTTGCTATCTGCATTCCCCAGGAAGACTGCAATCAATTTCATACATGTTTTTTTAGCATTCTGCTTGAAGTCTCCATAAAATATAATACTCTAAAGAACAGGTTTTTTTAGAAGGGGTCTTATTTATTACAGTTTTTGTGTTCATTCTTGGAGTTTGAATAAAAATATATTACTCTTCTAATAGACAGTTGTCGTTAGTCGTGCTTTCTGGTAAATTGATGCTATTTTTTTCAGTCTGAGTGTTACCATTACCTCTTTGATGCTGCTCTCAAACTTCACCAAATGGGATTGGACTGGTCGACTCCAAATCATGGTCCAATACAAAGTGCTCGAAGGGGTCTAAGTATTGCTGGGGAGTCGAATGTGTCAGTTAAAGCGAGTAAATCTAATGGTGAAATTGATCCATTCCCAGTGAGTTCGCTTAATCCTTCCTTTTTTTTTATCTTTAGGTCATTAAGGGGCTGTTTGTTTTGTGAGAATTACTTTGTTTTCATTTTCTCCTTTTTCATTTAATTACAAAGATATCGCCTTGTTTTTACTGTATTCCCTTTTAAAAAGTTTACACAAAAAACAGTGAAAACAACTTTTTATTGTTTTCTATTTTTACTATTTACCATACAAAATTTTCATAACAGAAAATGAAGTGAAAACAGAAAATAAAAATTGAAAACGTTTTTTCTAACCAAATGTCTCCTATATTTGAGTTTTTTTTTTTTTTCTTAAATTCTTGAAACAATATCCTCTATTCACAGTCGACTGATAGTTCTAGTTCCCAATTCATTGAATAAAAGATGCTTCACATATCTTGCTGTGATTGTCTTTATGATTTCAAATTAAATTATTGATTTATCTCTATTTGGGTTGCAGCGTTGCATTGTTCTTGACATTGAAGGAACTACTACTCCCATATCATTTGTTTCAGAGGTTCTCTTCCCATATGCCCGTGATAATGTTGGGAAGCATCTATCTCTAACTTATGATACCCCTGATACCAAAGCCGATATTGAGCTGCTTCGTTCCCAAGTAAGATTTTTTAGGTTGTATGGGTAAGGTATTTTTATCTCTCCCATTGGAATATTTGGTTTGGGCATTGAATAATTTTAATACTATTGACAAGTGAGTTTAAGCCCAACTTTTTCTTACAAAACCACTTTGTAAGATGAAGATTTTTCCTACTTATATACTGTAAATTAATCTTTTCTTTAGTCGATGTAAGATTTCCAACAAATACAATACTATGAAATGCTATACATCTTTAGTAGACACTGAAATGATATGTTAGAGATGCAAGTGGGCTTGTGGTTTTGAACTAATTTTTCCATGATTATTAAAACATTAATGATCGAATTGCTTGTCTTGTTTATGCCATTCAATTCTTCTTCAAGTGGATATACTTTCTTTGAAGTTTATTAAAGCATAAGTTATATAGAAGTGGTCCATGAATGTAGAAAAGAGATGAGCAAAAAGCTAAGGGTGTATTTGTTTTTTAATATTTGAATTTTAAGTTGCTATGTTTTCACTAATGATTAGAAAAATATCACTGCTTTCATTTTGTTTCATTTTTCAAAAATTTGTAAAGCAAATGATAGACTGTTACAGGAAAAGAAATCACCTACAGAGACTTGAATAATAGTGTGCACTACAGTAATCTGTATACATTGCATTCAGAGAATTTGGACCGTTGACATCTCTTTCATTTTTTATCACAGGTTCAGAGTGACCTTGAACAAGGGATTGCAGGTGCTGTGCCTATCCCTCCAGATGATGCTGGGAAAGAGGAAGTCATTGCAGCAATCGTTGCTAATGTGGATGCTATGATAAAAGCTGATAGAAAAATCACTGCCTTAAAGGAGTTGCAGGTAGTTAAACATTGAGTTGATTTATGTATCTGTTAGCTTCATATTTGGGATATTGCTGACATTTAGCTATGCAGGGTCACATATGGAGAACTGGTTATGAGAATAATGAATTGGAGGGAATAGTTTTTGATGATGTACCAGAAGCTTTAGAAAAGTGGCATGCCTTGGGTGTAAAGGTTGTTTTCACTGATTCTTAGCTCTATACCTCTTTTTTGTTCACTTTTTTAAGTTTCACTTGCTGACTATTTTCCTTTATTTTGACCATAGGTATACTTTAATGCTTAAACATGATGCCAATGTGATAGGTACCAGAACATAAAAGAAAGAAATAGAAATTGAGTAGAAAAGAAATGATGGAAAATTATTATTTGATTCAGAATTAGCCAAACACTTAAAGAAATCAGAGCATTAAGTAGCTCAATCACTCTTCCTAATAATCAGAAAAAAATCCCGTGTTCGACCCACCTCATCTTAGTCCTACTAATACTCTTTTCCTAACTGAATTCCCCAATAGCAAAATCTCTTCCGATCCTAATGTAAGCAGTTACAACCAGTGACCCTAGTGCAATCAGTTACTCTCATTCCTATTTTTTCTCCTCTCGTAAACGATCAGTGTTGGTTTGGGCTGCCTAACGGGTCGTTGATTGGGTTGCTACCTATCAATACTCCCCCATAATGTTCACCTTGTCCTCAAGGTGAAAATGAGGAAAGTTTGTGTTTATGTCTCTGGCAGATTCCCATGAAGTTTCAAAAGCAAGAAGGTCCTGCCACTTGACCAGCATTTCCTTTTCTCCTGAAGTTGCAGACCGGACAACTAAGATCTCTGCAAGTTTCAATTTTAATTCCCAATTCTCTGCCAAGCATTTGGGCAGCGGTTGACTCTACACTTGAGGACTTAAGCCCTTCTTCAGAAGCAAAACATGGAAGACCGGATATACCATCGATCCAGGAGGCAACTTCAACCTGTATGCTACCTTCCCAATCCTTTCTTCAACCTCAAAGGGACCATAAAATCGGGGGCTTAGCTTCTGGTTAATTCTTTTAGCTAAGGAGCGAAGCCTATAAGGCTGAATCTTTAGGAAGACAACATCTCCTACCTGAAGCTCAATATCTTGTTAGCTTGGTTCTTCATTCTCTCTTGAGCCCTGTGCAAGAACCACTTTAGTTCATCTAGGATTGCATTCCTGTCGGCTATTAATTCATTCAGCTCCTCAATATTGGAAGGAGTAGTGTCATCTCTAACCAGGACAGGAGGATCTCTCCTATATAGAGCCCTAAAAGGGGTGGTGCTTGATGAGACGTTGTAGGATGTATTGAACCATAATTCTGCCCAGCTCAACCACTTAGCCCACTGTTTTGGCTTGGTACTTGTAAAACACCTTAAATAGAGTTCTAAACACTGATTTACTACTTTCGTTTGTCCATCGGTTTGTGGATGGTAAGCTGATGTATAGTGCAGTTTGGTACCGGTTTGCTTGAATAAATTTGTCCAGAAATTACTAATGAACAATATGTCCCTGTCAGTTAGAATTTTAGCAGGAAAATCGTGCAATCTCACAACTTCTTGATCTAAAACAGCAGCCACATCTTTTGCCGTGTATGGGTGACTTAGTCCAATGAAATGAGCGTATTTAGTGAGTCTGTCTACCACCACCATGATTGTATCCTTTCTTGGAGATTTGGGTAACCCCCAACGAAATCCATGGTTACTTCTTCCCAAACTAGATCTGGAATAGGTAAAGGTTGGAGTAAACCTGTTGGACTTAGAGTCTCGTATTTGTTCCTGTAGCACATTTCACAAGCCTGCACATATCTCTGAATACTTTTTCTCATCCCCTCCCACCAAACAAGTCCTTCAATCCTTTTGTATGTCCTAAAAAACCCTAAATGTCCTCCACCAAGCGAATCATGAAACTCATGAAGAATGAGTGGAATTCTAGGAGAATTCTTTGGAATCACTATCTGCCCTTGAAGTAAAGTCGTCCCTTCCTGAGCTCAAAACCATACCACTTATCCTTTTCTTGTAATAGGTCTTGTAAAATCATTTTCAGCTTAGGATCCTGTTGAATTTCTTCTTCCAAGCCTTCCCAACCATGGAACGTGACAGCCGAGATTGCTGCAAAAGAAAATCTCCTGGAAAGTGCATTAGCAACACTGTTTTCTCTACCTACCTTGTATCTTATTTCATAATCGAATCCCAGTAATTTTGCAATAAGTTTCTACTGTCCCTCGCCCATGATCTGTTGATCAACCAGGAATTTTAAGCTTTTTTGATCAATCAGCTCCAAAAATTTCCTACCTAGTAGGTAATGCCTCCACTTATGGACTGCCATCACAATTGCCATGAGCTCTCTTTCATTGACTGATTTCGATTGACTCTTGGCTGACAATTTTTGACTTAGGTATGCAATTGGTCTGCCCTCCTGCATTAACACCGCACCTAACCCTCTTCCTGATGTATCAGTCTCAATTGTAAACGGTTTATCAAAATTGGGGACAACTAATATCAGCAGAGTAGTCAATACCTCTTTCAACTTATCGAAAGCCAATTGAGCTTCCTCTCTCCAAATAAAGCAGTCTTTTCTCAGCAGTTGAGTTAAAGGTTCTGTCATACTCCCATACCCTTTTACAAACCGTCTATAATAGCCTGTAATTCCCAAAAGACCTCATAGCCCTTTCAAATCGGTTGGAACTGGCCACGATCCCATGGCTTCAATTTTCTTGGGGTCTGCTGCTACCCCCGCAACTGAGATGATATGGCCTAGGTACTCGACTTCTTTCACCCGAAGGAACACTTCTTTTGGTTAATAAGTAAGTTGTTCTGTCTCAATAATTCTAGGACTTGCTGAACTTGCTTTACATGCTTTTAAGTGATGTATTGAAGATCAATATATCATAAAAAAAACTAAGACAAATTTTCGGAGGTAAGACTTTAGAATTCGGTTCATCAGTGCTTGAAACGTTGATGGCGCGTTTGTCAATCCAAACGGCATGACTAAAAACTCATAATGGCCCTCATGCGTTCGGAACGCTGTCTTCTCAATGTCTTGTTCTCGCATACGAATTTGATGATAACCAGATTTAAGGTCCAGCTTGGTAAAAATCTCAGCCCACTCAATTCATCAAGCAACTCATCTATTATGGGAATGAAAAATTTGTCTGGAATGGTTACCTTATTAAGGCCTCTATAATCTATGTAAAATCTCCACCCTCTATCTTTTTTCTTGATAAGAATTACTGGACTGGAATAGGGACTAATACTGTGCTTGATGATTCCTGCACTTAACATTTCAGCAATTATCTTTTCCATCTCATTCTTTTGGCAATATGGGTAACGGTTGGTCTGATATTGGGAATTGTTGCTCCTTCTTTCAAATTGATAGCATGGTCTAAATCCTTTTTTGGTGGCAGTACTGTAGGGGCTTGGCAAAGATAAGCGTAGTCCTCCAGTAATTTCTGCAATGGTTCTGGTATTGCTTTTCCTTTTGCATCATCATCGTCAATTTCACAAGGGGAAATAATGTAAGCTTCTTCTTCTCTCTCAATGCCTTCATCGTGGTTCTCCAGGATACTTGGGCTGTACTCAGTAAGGGATCTCCTTGGATACAACGTTCCTGTCCCTCTTTCATCCATCTTATCACTAATTTCTGAAAATTTGCTTTGATGTCTCCCAAATAGCATCTATATTGCCCAGGTTCAAGAGAAAGATATCTTAGCTGTCCAATCCGCTACTTCAAGAGAAAAGGAAGTGTTGGTCAAGTGGCAAGACCTTCCTGCTTTTGAAACTTCATGGGAATCTGCCAGAGACATCAACACAAACTTTCCTCATTTTCACCTTGAGGACAAGGTGAATGTTTATGGAGGGAGTATTGATAGGCAGCAACCCAATCAACAACCCATTAGGCAGCCGAAACCAACATTGACTGTTTATGAGAGGAGAAGAAATGGTTGAGAAATGATGACTCCTTGCACCACTAAATTCAATTTCTCACAAAAGCCCGAGCCTTTTGATATTGGCCCGGTTCCCACCTCCACAAGAAAACGGGTATCATTTGTTACTTCCAGCTGTAGAATCTGACCTAAATTCTTCGAGAAAAAAATTTTGTCAGCCACTGTGTCCACCAACATCACAATCTCCTGATCCCCTATCATCCCTTTCACCTTGAAAGATTTGTTTATCGTCACTAGCCCTTGAAGATTGCGCATAGTGAGATGCAGAGATTTCAGAGACAAAATAGGAGTATTGTCTTCTTCATTCCCAGCATCCCCTTCTAAAGCGTATGCCGCCTATTCCTCCCTAACTTCCTCCTGATCGACGTCCTCCATCAAGATTAACTTAAAATTCTTGAGTTTGCAGATGTGATCCTTTCCCCACCTCTCCCCACATTTAAAACATAATCCTCGATGATTTCCATCTTGCAACTCTTCAGCTTTATCTGATCAAACTTCTTCTCCAAATTCTCCATTTGTTCCTCCATCTCTTCCCCAGAAAGTGCTCTGATACCAATGATAGGTACCAGAATATAAAAGAAAGAAATAGAAATTGAGTAGAAAAGAAATAATAGAAAATTATTATTTGATTCAGAATTAGCCAAACGCTTAAAGAAATAAGAGCACTAAGTAGCTCAATCACTCTTCCTAATAATAAGAAAAAAATCCCGTGCCCTACCCATCTTAGTCCTACTAATACTCTTTTCCTAACTGAATTCCCCAACAGCAAAATCTCTTCCGATCCTAGTGTAATCAGTGATCCTAGTGTAATCAGTTACAATAAGTGATCCTAGTGCAATCAGTTACTCTCATTTCCTATTTTTTCTCCTCTAGTAAACGATCAGTATTGGTTTGGGCTGCCTAATGGGCTGTTGATTGGGCTGCTGCCTATCACAATGTTTGGCAGAAGGGTATAAAATAACCATAGGTTGAGATGCCCACCGTTAGCTAAGACCTGTGCGGTTGTGAGGGCATATGATGCCTTTCCAAACCCATTAACTGTTTTATAAGAATTTCCATTTATTTATCACCTTTCATTCTTATAAATAACCCATTCATCTTTGTCCACTCTCCTTTTCTCCTTGGTTTGGTCTAGGTGCCCACAGTGGGCCCGTGAATGTAGAAAGACTCCCCTCAAATTGGCTGGATAGTGGATACTGTCCCACTATGAAGAGTTCCCTTTTTATCATTTGCTTAAATCTGTCAGCCATCCATTACATCCTTATCTCCTTTATCCTACCATAGTACCATTCTTTTTCTCTTTCTGTCACATGTTGACTCACCCTTGGTCCCACTAAACTGGCTTAAGAGGCCTACTATCAAGCAAGGAATAGAAACAAAGAGTTGGCCTATCTATAAAAAAAATTCTACTTGCATTAATCTTTCTGCTTATGGTATTATCTCTATATATCCAAGATGCCAATCATGTAAAATATCTATACTCTGAATGCCTCCTATCTCTCTTCTTTCTCTAGTATATTTCTTTTACGGCCTCTTTTAATTGTCAAAATATACAACTCTACTCCCGGCCAAAGTTTGAGGGTGAGGTGATTGTTACTTTGTGTTGGCTCAAGAATGAAATGAAGTGTAATCACATTGTGTGTGCATTCTTCATTGATATTTGGAGAGCATGTTTTCTTGTATTTGAATTGCTATTTCTGATCTACGCAACAGGTATACATATATTCTAGTGGTAGCAGGTTGGCTCAAAGGCTAATATTTGGAAAAACAAACCATGGGGACCTAAGAAAATATTTGTCTGGGTTTTTTGACACCACTGTGGGGTAAGGTTTTATGTTGATGTTCCCCCAAGACGGTTCCTGTCTAAAGATGCATATATTCACGCAAAACTCACTTTTGCAGGAACAAAAAAGAGACACGCAGTTATGTTGAAATTTCTGAGTCACTCGGTGTTGATAAACCATCAGATATTTTTTTTGTAACTGATGTATATCAAGAAGCCACAGCTGCAAAGGCAGCAGGTATGAACATTTTTCTTAATCCATCGTCTAATTTATAATTTAAATTTTATCAATAAACATAGTCCATGTTTTGCATAGCTTATTTTCGGAAAATAGTATGTTTTTGAGCTTTCTAAGGGAGCTCAAAAACTGAACCAAACATTATATAGTAACTACTTTATTTTTCTCTTGCAATAAACACTCTATAAATTTAATGTTTTACATTAATATTTGATTCACTAACAGTTTAAAGATCATTTATACTACATGAAACAGAAAATGAGTATAACTTGTGGAAAATTGTTATCAATTACAATTATTTATTATGCACCCTTTGTAGTCCTTCAACTACTTCTACACCACTTGCACTCACATTTATGACTGTGTGGCTGACTGCAAGCAAAAATCAAAATCTAACTTGGCATTTTTATGGGCCATGCTACCAATGGTGTGAGTGTGACCTCCCAATTGGTGTGGTAGAGGGAATTTCCCTAGGATCCTACTTTTATGACCAAATAAGAAATTGCTTATTTTGTCTGCACATATATTGGTTTAACAATTGTCCTGTTTCAGGTTTGGAGGTGATAATTTCTATTCGACCTGGAAATGGACCCCTCCCTGGCAGTCATGGGTTCAGGACAATCAAATCCTTCTCAGAGATCTAAGACTATTAGCAGTCATCTGGAATGGCATTAAATGTCTTATCATAACTAAGAATAATTGTGTAGGTTCAGTTAATGTAATGTTTTGCTTCAATGTCTCCAACTTTCAGTTTAAATTGCCTCTTTCAATGCTATTTTAAATTATTTAAATATAGTCACTGTACATTTTCATCAGTTATTATTGTAAGACATATTTTTGTTCTCAAGACATTGAGAGTCTGAGTAACCAAACAGATTTTATCAGTGAACAGGGATTGCTGAATAATCTTCCATCTATTTACTTATGAAAGAAAATAAAATTAATTGAGCTTCTTTCTCAGAAGTTAAAATTGAAGAAAATTTAGATTTTATGGAAAATTCAATTAACTTCTCTAAAAATTAAGTTGCAATAATAAATTTTAACATGACGCCTGAGGAATTCAATTCATTCTAACTTTGTATGTCTAATAAATATTTATAGAAAAATATAGGCAAAATTAACATCCAGTACACTCAATACCTATGATTGGTGTTGTTTTCAATGATAGTTAGGGTTTCATCTAATGTTTTTAATGAGATTGAAAATCTCAAATTTTAAATTTGATTGGAGAACAACATTAACACAGTAATTAAGAGTTATATAAACGTACATGAGTTAGAAGTCAGACTCATTATATAGTCAAATAAAGTTTTGGATGTATTGTAAAATATGAACATATTAGGAATGATGCAATTTTTTTTTCATTGTTCAATCAAGCCAACCCAATTGCACTATATATATTAGGTCAAGATGCCTTCTAATTTAAGCAATGAAAGAAAAGCAAACTATGATTTCCAATTTTGAAAAAGGTAAATATCTTCACATAAATTTCACATCTTCCCTACGTTACTTTTGTTATATTTAGATTGGTGTGGACGAAGAAGTGAATGAGAAAAGAGTTCCTTTTGCTTTGTGTTCAGGCTTCGTAGCGTGTTGGGAATTCATGTGTAATTCTTCAGCAACGTTGTTAATCACGCATGCCATGCCGTTTTTTTTGAACTTTGATTTGAAGGGTTAATTTCTATGGAGTATTAAATCATGAATCTTTGAACTCATAATAAAAAAAATCTCAAATCTTTGAAGCTCTATACGTCAACAACGAACACCAACACTCACAATTCCAGTCAAAATAAGTACCCATCAAGCTTTCTTCCATGAATGTCCAACATTTCTTTTTTATCATTAAAAACAGAATCAAGTTAATGTAATTTTCCTTGGTCCAACTCACAAAGTTTTAATTTTTATTTTTTCCATCAGGCTTATCATTAATACTAAAGCTCCTCAATTTCCTTTCCAACCAAATTTCAAGCAGCTACACATGTTGTGTGTAAAATGGACCTTTATGATGCATCCACAATTATTAAAAAAGAAAACACCAAAATCCACTACCCTTTTGCACATTAACAAAGGCTAGTTTAAAATCAAATTCAACTTGACACACCCATTGGGTTATTTCTACATAAACTTCTCACAATTTATTTTTCTTTATGCATGTTTCTGTCATTAGTCATCTCATTATTTCATTTTCTTTCTATCTATGCATGTCTGTGGTATATCTATATATCATATGGTGTTAGCAACTTGGTCATATTACAAGCCACCTAATTAGCTGCTATATTTGTCAAAAAAGTGGTGCACTGGAAGATGTATAAAAACTAGGAGGAGGAAAAAAATAAATAGAATTACTTGGAAGTTTACTGTTCAATGCACCAGCACTAGGAGTTGGGTCCAACCTAGATGTACCTAAATGACAAAACAAAGTCTAAAAGGGAGAAGAAAAGAAAAAGGGTGGTCTTCACATTTTCTCTGCTTTTGTTATTTACATATGGTTTCTTTTCGGTCTTACTTTCTCTTAGGATCATGATTGTAACAAAAGTCCCACTTTCTCTATCTTATCTCCACTCTTGTCATTTTGTCTAATCTTCAATGCTTCCCATTACAATATAAGAAAATTTAAATCAACAAAAACAAGAACTAAGAAAGGGAAAATAGAAAGAGAGAGAGAGAGAGGAGAAATCTTCTTAGGTGCTCCATTTTATAAACTATTGGAATTTGGTGATCTCATGGTACATTTACTTTAATTTTTGCTGACAGTGTATGTATAGACTTTATGACATTCATTACAGCATGAAATGCAGTTTAAATGATCATAAAGTCTAATGATACATGTTAATTAAAAATTAATGCAGTAATAATAATAAAATAAATTATGAAAACGTTAAAATCCTCTCTATAGACGATTATTGATCTATATTTATTTATTCAAAGTTTGACCCGTGCTTCAAAATAGTGAAATTTGATCAGATTTCAATAATAACAGGAAAAAAATATGACAGAAAAAGAAGTTCAGAATATGCACAATGTGTATAGTCGTTGTTTGATTCTCACAATTACAATAATTTCGTTTCCCTTCTTTGATTTCTCACAAAACTTTGGTCTTTGTTTCCCTAGTACTAGGAAAACATTAGGTTCTGTATGCGGGCCACACAGAAAGTTATTGTGATCAATAAACATGCATTAGTCTCACACAGCATAGGACAAGTAGGGTACTGACATTATGCAGCATTTAAAAACGAAGCAAAGAAAGAAAAGTGGTATTTGCTTTACTTCTTGATCAGAATGTACTTGAAAACTGACACAGAAATGATTTTTCTTCTACCATAGGTGTCAGCAAAAAAAGCAAAAGAAAGAAAAAAAAGCAAAAACACATTATCATTATCTGGGTTGAGTTACTTGAGAAAACTGATTAGACTAAAATTGGCATGTAACCAAGAAGAGGGACCCTCTCACCCTTCATCAAGTTAACCCACCCACCTTCCTTTTGGTGCATCTTTCTGCGATGATGACAACTTAGGATACGTTTTTATGCCCTTTCCATCACTGATTTCCAGTAACATGTGTCCCTTCCAAGCAACCTCATTCCCTTCTTGTCTTCTCTTCTTTTTTCCATCTTTGGATTCTCTTCATCCGAAGAACACACACTTTCACAGGTGGTAGTTGGTGTGAAACAGCAATCACAGACACAGCCACTGTGAAGACCATTATTCATTGAATTCGTCACACTGAATCAAAAGAGACACCCTGATGTGTTTTCCTAACAACAATAATGACCCTTGAAGAACTAGATGAAATAGGGAGAGAAAAAGAAAAATTCATCGGACAAAGACACTTTTTTTTTTTGCTTCTTTCATTTATGGAAAGGGAAAAGATACCATTTTTCTGAGGTGGGAAAACAAAGCAGGAGGAGAATAAAGAAAGAGTTGCCATTTCATGGTAAGAAAGCCACTTTTACAATTAGACCAAGCTTTGTACCTTGTTGACGGAGGAAACCATAAACCATTCAAATCAAAACCCATGTAATAACCAACCAACCAACCAACCATTCTCTCTACCTAAATCATCCACAACACAGGACACAAACTCTCATCTCATCATCATCTCCTCAGGAGGGTGATGATTCTGAGACTCTAGGTGAGGTCAGTGGGAACAAAGGCAAGAGCTGCGGTTGTGAGTCTCTGGGGGTGGTCATGGGAGAGGGATGCAAGTAGAAGCCCTTTTCAGCTATGGCCTTTTCCTCCTCTGATGAGTTTCCCAATGAAGGTGAGGACTTGTCAAAAGGGTCATCATTCAATGGGGTGACAGGGCTGAGAGCAAGGGAGGGGAAGTCAAGCAAGCTTGGGGAGAGGATCTCTGGCTTGTTTCTGGGTGAGAAGCCTGGAGAGTTGTTGTTCCTAGCAAAATTGGGCATGAGGGTGTTGAGCATGAGGGTGTTCTTGAGGCTGTTCCTCCTCTCATAGAGCTTTCCCTGCTTCTTTGGAGGAGTCTTGATGGGGGGTATGTTGAAGTTTCTGGATGGTGGAGGTGGTGGTGGAGGCACTGGATCTTGTGCTTGCTTTGTGGTGTCTGATGAGCCAGTTAGCATTTGGACCACCTGCTTGAAAGTGGAGGTGTCAGCTTGGACAAAGGTTGTAGGGTAAGGGTTGGAGTCAGATCTGGGGATGGTCTTTGGAGTGAGGGGTGGTGTTGGGATTTGGATGCCATTGCTGTTGCTGCTGCTCATGCAGTTGCTCACATTGCTTGATGGAGAGTTCATAGGAGAAGGGTGGTGACTCTCTCTCTCTTGAACCCTTGAGCTGATTTCCATACCCTTTCACCAAAACCAATACAAAGTAATAAGAGAGGAAGAAAAAGGGTTAGGAGGGATTTGGGTGGGGATTGGAGAAGAAATACATGGAAGAGTGAAAACCAAGGCTCAAAGAAAGAAGGGTTGAAAGAAAAGAGGGTTGCTTGCTTATTCTGCTTTGCTGTTGTTTCTATATACTATATACTATCTTTTTGGTTTCTTTTTCTCACACTATTCAAACTTTTTTTATTTCTGACCCTAAAAAATTGATTTTTTTTGGTGTGGGGCTTGAGGGTGTTGCTGGCTAGAGAGAAAATAACCCCAACAAGGCTTGGGGATTTATAAAGACAGAGGGAAAGGGAATTGTTAGAATTGGGAATTTTGGTATGAGGCATCTGTGCCACACCACTGGTAAAGCTATCATTGTTGTGGTGTTAAAAACATTTGTGACATTGACTTCAAAACCTAACTACCAAGACTATTGCATTTGAATATGTGATGGGATTGAACATGATGATGAACCATATACATAGATACATATATGTTCCAATTCATTCCTTGATTGTGGCTTTGTGTTGTGTTGTTGCTTTGTGCACTTTCAAACAGTGCACAAAAATATACTCATGGATGCCTAACTTAGACAAATAAAATGACAGGGAAAGATAAAATAAGAGAATACAACCTTGTTTGTGTTCAAAAGTTCAAACTTTGAAGAATATTTTTCATATTTGTTTTTTGCATTTTTTAGAATAAGTTATTTCTTTTTGTAAGTGTACAAATTCTATATTTTTTTTTTTCCAATTGGAAATGAGTTTGGTCAATTTATGATAACTTGTTTAATAGAAAAATGGTTGAATTCAAACTTGTGATAAAAATTTCCATCTTTAAATTTGACTCAATTTAAGTTCACAACCAACTAATTAGTATAATTCATCAGCCAAAATTTAATAAAAAAACCAAGATTATAGAAATAAATGACAGTAATTTTTTAAATAATCACTACAAAAATAAAAGTAATAAAACATATATAACAGCTTGTGATTCAATAACGATATAAATATTTATATTGTCAATACTTTAAAAGAAAATATGTATTTTGTTTAAATTTATTTTATTGAAGGAAAAGTTAAAATGAAACAACTAGGAATCTAATAATAAATATCATTGTCTGAATATCACGTCACTGGTACAAGCCTGGACAGAGAACTAAGTCAGAATAGTGAGAATATTAAAACATGTTTATATTCTATCAATTTCTTGAAAGATATTATACTAAATGCATTTTTAATATTTTGCACATGTATATTAACTATCTTATTTTCTTTGAATTAAATAGAAAAATGCTTATTCGAATTGCATATTTGGTTTCAATAAATTTTCAAATTGAAATATAATCCTAACTTCTAAGATATTTTCCTAAAAGAACTTCTTCTTTTTACACAAAAAAACTTCGAATATTATCAAAGATAAAATGGATGAGACTTTCGATAAAAATACTATGCATGTTCACACCAAATATATCAAACGCATACGTGAACTTTGACAAAAGAACATAAAAAATGATTAAAAAAAAAAATCAATTTGCACTCTGATATTAATACTTCAAAAATATAATCAGACTTATTCTCAATTAGTAATTATATATATCATAAATGTTATCAACATGTTATAGAACCATATTTTTTTGTCAATTGAAATTTATGAAATTTAATGAAATGCGAGTTGCACAGTTTTGTAAATTTCAAAAAAGTTTAGTCATTATAAAAAAATTTACAAAATAAAAGCTAACATAGTCTGCATCTGTATAAATAAATAAAAATTGTAATTATATAGTATTCTACCATATTAGAGCTTATGAGGCAATATTATATTATGTGCAGTGGGGTTCTATTGGATAAGGAATTTTTTCAGTGGTTAATATATGAGAATCATGTTGTAAGAAAAAAAAATATTAAAGCAAAATCAATAAATTTTATATTATAGATCCTAATCATGTCCAGTTATAGTTTGTTTTGATTATTTTTTCTCTCTTGCAATATGATCCTCTTATGTTGGATTGTTCTTTTCTTCAAATTTTCAAAGTATCATTCTTGTACTGATACGTAAGCTGGTGCTCTATGACAATTGTAGCAGTTTCAATGCTGAGTTATTTGAATTTACATATATCTTATGTTTAATATCCAAAATATCTTGATCCAGTGACTAATAATTAACACGTTAATATGATGATAATGGCCTTAATTAATTTAGTTGTTTAATCAGTGTTTTGCACCTTATGTGAATCAGTTCGGTTTCCAAAACAAAGTGCAGCAGCAGGGAGCACTTGTGGATTCCATAACTTTGATTCTACAAAGCTGCTGATTGGTAATATGTAATTTCATATCTCTCCACTTGAGTTAGTGGTTTAGATTTTTCTTTCCACACTTTAAAATCTTGAAAAGCTAAAAAAGAAAAGGGAATCAAATTCTGATTTATATTATTTACATTAAAAAAGAGATAGACAGCAGAAGAAGGGAGATGATGGGGGACCAAATGCCAATAAGACAAAGTCACTCAATGCTTTTAAGAATTGATTTATTACTCTTTAATGGATGATCATTATTAGGGTAGTGTGGAATCCATTTTTAAACTCTTCTGTTATGCAAGAATTTATTCATTTCTCATGAAAAAAAGTTGCCAATTTATTACCTGGTTAAGTGTCAATGAAGAAACCTACTGTACTAGCCATCATTAATCATAATAATTTATGCTTTTAATTTTCAGCAAGGATAAATTATTAAATGTCAAAGTGTGGACTACATAGTGATATATATATATATATATATATATATATATATATATATAATAATAATAATAATAATATATATATATATATATATATATATATATTTGTTTATATAAAATTTTGATATAATAATAATAATAATAATATTTCTAAAATATTAATTTAATAATTTTTTGTGATCTCGGAAACAAGAGCAGAGTACATGCAAGAAGTACTTCGATACTAAAGTTAATTTCTTGTTATCAGAAATTTTGTGTAAATTAATTAGATAAAAATATATTTTTTTCTATTCTTTATTATTTACAGTAATATTATATAATAATAAATATTTACTTTTTTATTATAAGAAAAATGTAAAATACATTCCATATATCATTTCACTTTTTATCAGAAAGATGTAAAAAACACAAAAAAATTTCTACCAAAGAAGGACCGATATCAAAAGAGTGACACTGATTCCAAATGTAATAATAATAACAATGGTTCACATAGTATAGACTTGAGTGACTGAGAAGTGAAATATAATATATATATATATATCCCCAAAGTTTTTTTTCCCTATTCAGATGACGTTTTAAGTTTATGGTAATTGATTTGAGAAAATGAAGATGAAGAAAAAAGAGTTTTCCCAAAAGGGTTTGACTGATGAGCAACAAAAATCAGTGAGATAAATTAAAATGCAAATGGATCATGGAGAGAAAGTGAGATACCATGCCCACCTTGAAGTGGGAAATGAGTAAGCATTGAAGAATGACTAGCAATGAACACATGACACAGCGCAATACCAAATTGTGTGATATCTTGTGCAACAAAAGAGACCATACTAAAATAAAGTGAAGTCATGATCTATTTTTCTGAAAATGACCCTATTTTTTGTTCTTCACTTCTAGTGGTGGAGGCACATGATTGGAGAATTCGCATATACAATGGGAAAGATCTTCAACCAGAGATATTATTAATGGAATTTGCATTCAACAGGGAAAAAAATTTACACATCTTGTGTAACTATCACAAGAAACCAAGAAAGGAACATAACCCTATTGTTCTTCACATGAGTCCATTTCAAGCTTCTGATAAAAAGGACAAGAACAACCCCACAAAAGGGTAAATAGACTAGTTACTCTCCTAGGTAGAATGTCTTCATAGTAAAAGTGTTACATTACATGGTGCATGCATGTTCAAACAAAGGGTGTTTCTTAACTGAGAAAGTTCCTTACTTTTAAAATAAAAAGTTTACTTTAGTGCTTTTGGTCACACACACAATACTCAAGTAGATATATATTGAAGCAATGAAAGGGCATAGTGTCCTAAAACCACTGACACGCCAACACCCACTGTAGGACATATTTATATATATCAAGACCATGGAATAACCTTGCAGACAAACCACATTAAAATATACCATGATGCCACAACTTTATCACTCCTTTGCCATTTTTTTTTATCTCACACTGCACATAATTATACTTGTCAAATGCCAATTGATCAAGACAAATCTGTTCCCTAAACATACACAGACGGTGAGTTATAAACTATTTTATCATGTCAAATGCAATAAATTAACCATTGGATTCACAAAACTAAATCAGGAAAATGCTATAAGAAATGTTATTGGCCGGCTTCTTTGACTATAGTCTATATATGTCCATAAACAATGCAACATATTAGGTGTCACTGGTGGTTCTTATGCAAAGGTGAAAAAAAGGAATAAGAGTCTCACACCTTAATTTTAATCAGAATCTGTGATCATCTATATATTTTTTATACACCATCTACACTCTTAAGTTTTTCATTTCACATATTATATATATATATATATATATATATATATATATATATAATATAAACATAGATATAGATAACTGAAGTACATAGAACTCAAAACACATAAGTCTAGGATGTAGGAATTGAGACTAAAACAGGCCTTGACGGTGACATAATTAAAGGCTAAGTTTGGCGGACCCTGCAAGGCCAAGGCAATTATAATATATATGTATATATAAAAGTTAAAAATTTATTGAAAGAAACATTGGGTTTTGAATCTAAATAAGGTTACGCCGAAAAGTTTGACAATCTTGGTAGGGAACTTCAAATTGATTGTTGAGAAAGGTCCACAGAATTGGTGACTTTGTTTCCTTTTTCATGATTTGAAAATAAAAACGCATAAAATTAACTAACTTGCCTTAGTTGGGTGCATGAAGCAATAATTTTTTTGATGGTACATTTGAAATGTGTGATAGTTTATTCAAGATGGGAAAATGCATAAGGTAGGTTGGAATATTACTAATGGGTTGAGCCATGAAAGAAGGAAGGTTTTGTGGAGAAAGGAAGCATATGATGACATAAATGTTTGGTAGTGAGAGTGAGAAGAATGGGAAACTTCTTGGTGGGTGGAGAAATTGGTCTCATTATTGCAAGTCTGGTCGATTTTGATAGGATATTTTGTATTGTGTCACATCATCAAAAACACCTACAATAGATATATTTATTTATTTTTATATGTGATTAAATGTTACAAATAAATTTAAAAATAATAAAATATGTATATATACTTAAACTTTCCAAAGCCACACTATTGGTTTCTTCCATTTCTATCATCTTTAGGATTAAATGTTTTAGTATTTTAAATGATAAGTTAATGTTTTTATTAAATATATAATACAACTGGGTAGATAATTGTTTATCACAAAATGACTTTTTTTTAAAGCCTCCTTTTTTTTTAACAATAAATGATATTGTAATATCTATATTTCTAGTTTGGTACTAGTAAGTCTTATCATCAACTTAGTGTATTAAACCTTCATGATATTTTTATCTATTCAACTTAATATTATTAGAGTATGAATATTTTGATTAATCTCTTAACTTAATGTTAATAAATATATTAATAGTAATTACTTAGTAATTATTTATCACACATGTTCATATGCTAGGTATATTATTAATCGTATTGAGAAATTTACAACTTGTCACCAATCACACTTTTTCTTTTTAATTTAAAAGAAATATACCATAAAAAGAAAAAAAAAACAAATAAACAAGGTGACTATGCCAAACCTATCATATGTAAAGATACACAAAAACAACTTTAAAAAAAGAACTTAAACCAGACAAAATATAGTGAGTCTATTTATTATAAAAAAAAATTAAAATAATGATAGAAGGTAAACTATCATATAAAGAGAAGTAAAATATATTGTTTAGTCCTAAAGATACAAGTTTATCAGCACAATGGTTATCTTTTATAAAAATATGTGAAACTTTGAAATCAATCTCTTTACAAAAGAATAAATACTCATTTCATCTTTCTCTAATAGACCAAGGAACAAGCTGGATTGAGGTAGTCTCCAGTCATAAATGTCAATAACTAATATTTTTAGTGTGATCTATTATCAATATAGAGTCCACAAGCTTAGCAAAAAGAGTAAACTGAACTCCCAATAAAAAAGAAAAATCACCAACAAATTCTCCCATACTCTATCTGAAGATACCGACACAGGCAGTGAGACCGGGTGATCCTCTAACAGCACCATAATATGTTAACTTTGATCCAACCAACCAAAGAAAGTCTTAGACCACCGAAATCAAATGAGAAGCTTAGTGATCTCGACACGTTATCATTAATGAAACGCAATGATCTCACAACTTATCATCAATGACACTCAGTAATTCATAACTTATATAAATAAAATAACATATTTCAACGTTTTCACATATTATATAATTATATATACATATATAACATTTATTAAATTAAAAAAATTGATTTTTAGCTTAAGTGACGCAATCTCACTTGAACAAAATTCAACAAAAAAGTTAGTTTTTATCAAGATTTTTAGCTTTAATGATATTTGTAGCTTGTCAGAAATATCTAGCTTGAGTAAAAATCTCGTAATAAAAAGAAATTTATCTCATCTCAATTTTACTTAAACAATAAATATTTCACTTGAGCGAAAATGCTAAAAAAAATTCATAAACATTCAAAACTTACCCGAAACCTTTTTTTCTTTTACCAATTTTTACATTATAAACAAGTTTAAAACATTGATCTAACTCAAGCCAATTTCAAATCCAGTTATCTAAAACATTCATTATAACATGTTTACAACAATTAAATACAATTATTTCTAGCACCTAATTGATTAACAACAATTCTAAAATCAATAGTTAGTATTACAATCTTCCTAAATAACTTTGCATCAATACTTCAAAACTATTGTAACATTGATCTAACCCAAGCCAATTTCAAATCAAGTTATCTAAAATATTCATTATAACATATTTACAACAATTAAATACAATTATATCTAGCACCTAATTGATTAACAACAATTCTAAAATCAATAGTTAGTATTACAATCTTCTTAAATAACTTTGCATTTTCTCAATCTTAATCTCAAATTATTTTAACAGGTTCAATTCTAACTCCATCATCTTAACGTTGTAAATACAATTTACACTTTAGCTAGAAAATCTAAAATCAAATTAAATCAAAATATTCTATCAATTTTCAACAAGATAAAATAATAATTTTCAACTTCTTAACATGCTTAAAACAACAAAATTCAATGTAGTTAGACAAGCACTAGTACTATATAAAATGACTACTCCAATCCTTGAAAGTCTAATTAACTTTATAATTCACCCATATATCATATCAATAAATTCTAAACTCAAGATGAACTTCATATCAAATCTAAAATAAACTAAAAGTATTAGCTCGTCTTACCGTGATTTTTATATTTTTTTTAAAATTACTCAAAAAACTTAGGAAAAGTAGAGAATTGTTGGAGTCAAAGTTTAAATTGAAGTTTCATTAGATAGAAATGATCAAGAAAAACAATATACATAAGAAGAAACCTACAAATTTATTAGCCTAATGTTTTAGGTTGAATTTTTAATATTTTTAAACTTTGTCTTCCTCAAAATAAATTTAATTCAACCCCTAAACAAAAGTAAAACTTTTTAGTATAAAAAAATAAGTCAGCAACTGAAATTAAGGAACTTAGTAAGATAGTTCATATTTGACATTTACCTATCTAAAATATTATTTTGAAGGTTAAATTTAGCTTTATCATAGTTTTATCCTTAAAAACATTATCAAAAATATGTTAGTGAATTATAAGAAAAAATATATAATTATCTTTAATTTCTGCATGAGACTTTTTGAATTTGCGTGAATAGAATTTAAAATTTGGTGGAAAGAAAACTTGGTTTTTCCATAACCGACACCTTGATATTAAAATATCTGAAAAATAAATTGTGTCGTGCAGTGTTTGATAATTATAAGACAAATTATTTTATAGCAACAAATAATTTAAAAAAAAATATTAATAAAACAACTTTGATGTTTTTGTTTAAACTGAGGTAATTTGTTTGGATATTACAAAATAAAATCATTTTAGACATAACACTACGAAAGTATATACTCTTAATTAACACTTTTTTTTTTCTTTTCTTATTGCCTCATATTACACACACACACAAATATATATATATATATAAAATATTTTCTGTTTATATTTTGCTTATAGTAGAATTGATTCTATTCATATATACTAGACATTCCGTTTTCATTATTTTCTTTACAGAATCGAATTTGGATGAATAAAAATTAAGAGAATCAATTCTTCAATCGTACTGTACATTATAAAACTTATGAGAATTAATTTGAAGTTTGCATGTGACAAAATAAAAATTGTTTTTAAACATAAATGTATAGAAAAAAAAAACCAAAAAAGTTTTCTATAGCAACTATAAATTCTCATGGTTATAATAAATTCCTGAGCTTTCTTTTTCTTTTTCTTTTTCGCTTTTTAGTATAATTGGTTCTGTTCTTTTCAAGAGGTTTTATTTTCTTTTTCAATTCTCAATTTACTTTTTGTTTGATTGAAACTATGAAAACCAATTATTCAAAAATATTAAATATAATAAAGTGTAGTTCGAATTTTTATTAAGATTTCTTAAAGTGATTGTTGACAACTAAAATTCTAAAACAAACAACCATCAACTAAGAATACAAAAAAGACCATAAAGAAATGCGCACACAACCCTTCATTATGCTTATTTTTAATTTTTGTTTATATAATTTAACTTGGACTGTATTATTTTAATGTTTTTAAGTTTTTAAAGATAACTAGGTTATTTTTATTTTTTAAATTCTTAAGTCAATTTGTTTAATTATCCTTTTATTTTATTTAAATTATTCAAAATTTTATTTTCAACTTAAAATCTCTACAAGTTAAATTGGTTACAGTATTTTAAATTTGTTCACAAACTAGACATTGATTTTGACCAAACAAAATAATCAATTTGTTCTCTGTACAAATCCTCGCATTTTAGAAAATGTTTAAACTATTACTTTGGGTATAAAACAAATGTTTATTTAATATAATTAAAATTTATAATAGAATTTATGAGGTGAAAAATATGTCCGCTTAATAATTTTACGCCATTACTTAATTACATATATAATTCTTAAATAATTATTGTAAAAATTTTAAATATGTTTTATATCTTCGTAAATATGATTTTAATTATTTTCATCAACTGGATAAATATTTTTTAGTTTTAAATTTTTAACATTTTCTAGCTATTATTTTTTTCTTATTATTATTATTATTATTATTATTTATATATAGCTTAATAAAAAATTAATTAATATAATCAAGATAACAAATAATATTTTAAATTGTGATTATTATATATTTTTGGTACGTAATTTGGTCAAATAATGTATTTACTATTTATTATAAATAAGGTACTAATTTTTTTATTTAATAATTTAATTTTAACATTATATTTTTATAAAATAATCATAACTTATTTAGAGCTGATAATTTATTTTCTACATGATTTAAACTTTTATAATTACTGATTATAATATATTAAATTATATGTAATATAAAAAATAATCATTATCTTTTTCTATTCTTAAGTAATTTAAAGCTAATATAAAATAATTGACTTAACTATGATTTAATCCTTTATAAATATTTTCATGTTATATTTTAGTTCTTTATAATTTTTTGTTATTTTAAAATCTTTGATATTTTGTTATTATTTCTTTTTTAGCCTTTATTTTTAACTATAATTAGTTTATTACAAATACAAAATATTAATAAAAAAATAGATTGTTTTTAAGTGTAGAATTCAATGGATTAAACTATTTAATACTTTTTATAAATAAGATGGTCATATATAATTTTTATTTTAATATGTTATGAAAAATAATAACCACTTTTTTATTTATAAAATATTACTTAAATAAAATTATTACATATGATTTTATTTTATAATTATATATTTATCATTTTATACATAAAAAATGACCAGCGATAAAATATTTTAATATATTATGAATAAAATTATTTTATGTTAATTTTATTGTGTAAAAATAGAAAAGATGAGTATTTGTTATATTACACATAAATTTAGTATATTATAATTAGTAATTTTGAAAATATAAAACATAGTTTATTATTTTTAGTATTTAGAGATTAAATTTCTGGTTGTGATATATTGTAAAATAAATTATTTTATGATCATTCAAAATTATAATATCAAATTTATTATGTAGAAAATAAATTATAGACGTTTGAGTGAATTATGATAATTTCTAATGAAATTCAATATTAAAAAATGAAATTCAACATTAAAAGTAAATTATTGACTTGAAAAAAGAAAATATATGTAGTCATCGTATCTATATTAAATATAAACATCTTATTTAACTAAATTTCGTGTATAAAAAATATTTCATGATCTTAATTTAAGTATTCTTTCTTATTTTGTTTATATTAATTAATATTTTTTATTTTTAGTATTAAACTAACTATTGTTAATAATTAAAACTAAAAAAAGTTACAAAGTAGTGGAAATTTAAAATTAATAAATATTTTTTTCAGGACAAAAAATATATTGAAATATTGTGAAAATCAATAAATCTATCGTACATGATTGTTTAAATTGAAAAATACCTGTTCTATAATTTTTTTATTTCGTATTCTAATAAGTTTTATTTTACTTTGTCTTTCTATTTTAAATTAAAATTTGTTCATGGTCCAACCTACTAAAATTTACGAATCCCTAACCAAGTCCTTTTTTATTCATTTTGACTCTCTTTTTTATCAGAAACCGAATTCAATTTTAGATTGATCAATACAAATTATTATTGTATTAATCCGAATTTAATTCTTATTTAAAATATTTATTTTCTAGACTTTTTTTATCTGATCCAAACCAAATTAAATCTAAAACGTAGACTTAAAACAACATTGAGATGAAAACAAAAGGTTAAAACCATGTTTTTAGATGGCATTAACTATTAATTACTCTCTCATTGCATTAATTGTTATGCCTCTTCTCCCTCTTCCCACCCAACGGACAAATTTTATTGTTCTTTAGTCAAAGTGAAGGGTCCTACACCGCCCATACTTTTTCAACGTTTCCATAAAGTAAATTTTATGCTGAAATTTATTAAGAAAAATATTGAATATAATAACGTTTTCATGTTTTCTAGTCTATTTTAACGTATATACTTTCAAATTCTTAAAAAAAAAAACAAAAACATTTACCATAACTTGTTTTTTCTTAATTATATAGTCTAGGTTCAAATCATGACAATGTCATTTTGTGAAAAGAACAACAGTGCATGATAAGAATACACATATTGTATATTTAGAATTCTAATATTGAAATAAAAATGCTATTGAAGTATATATATAAAAGGAAGTGGTTCATACTAATTCCAAATAATTCAAAAAATTGTGCATGGCATAAGAAAGTACTTAGCACGGTAAAAAGAATTAGGGTTTGACCCGATCAATTTGGGTAGGAATCAGTTACTATCAGAAGAACAATGGCATTGTTTGTTTTTCCTTTTTCCACAGTTATTTTATCCGTAATGAAGACATGCAAAGAGGTCGCAATAATCAGGTCAAAAAAGACCATGTCTGTGAACAAACTGGTTAGACAAGAAGTGCTTCCTATGACCAAGAATCACCCAAAAATGCAAATTAAAATATTTGTCTTCTCAAACAATTTGTTCAGACCAGACCAGTCAATGCCTTGCAGTATTGAAATTACTATTCAAAGTATTTTTGTGTTTAACTTTACCTACACTTCATTCATTTTGAATTGGTCCAATGATGTCTACGAGGATTGTAAAACAATTCCTCCTTTTCTATATCAGACATATCTACCTCAATCAAAGGAATAGTGAATAAGTAACCCTAATCATATACTTTCCATATCTCTTTGGTAACCCAATTTCTATGGAAAAAGTAACATCATATGAACTTGAACTTATTACATCCCATAAAAAGGTGAAAGTTTGACAAAATCCTTAACCAGTTCTAAATTTTTTATGCACATGAAAAGAATGGGGTAACTCAATATATTCTCCTCCATTTTCTATATCAAAGAATATAGTATAATAATGGGATAAAAATATCCACACATCATTAGGGACTAAAAGAAAAGTAGTGGATAAGATAAGGTGATGATCTGAAGAGCGTGTGATGAAGGGGTAAGAAGAGGATTAATTGCAGTCAACAGTGAGGAAGAGATTGTTATTGATTATCATGATTGGATAGTAATAATAGTATCTTGTTGGAGTAGGTCACTTGCAGTGGGGACAAGGTAGAACTCATGGTAGCAGGGACCACTTTGGACTTTGCTATGCCAATTTCAAACCTTCATCAATACTTCTTACCTTCCCTTATTTTTAGTTTCAACTCTTCCATTCAAGTCTTCAATGAGATGATTGGTGGTTATGCTGTGCAATGTGTGAACATGAACAAATTTCTCTTATAACCCCACAAACATTTAGTGTCTTCTAATTTTGTTCAAATAAAAGCTTCCAGTTAGGAGGATTTCCCTTAAGTGTCTTTGTTATGCATGGGGTAACACTAAATCAAGAGGGTCTTCATAGCATTTGGGGTGCCACAAAATGTAGGTCAAGAGAGGCTTTCTTGGAACACATAGGTATCATGTAATTATCCAATTGGTTAGAGATAAATGTGGTGTTAATTCACAAGCATCAGCAAAATCCCTCAAGTTAAGTAGAACCATCTAGGACTTGTCACTGTCAAAAAATGGTCCCAGTGTAGTTAACTTTCCTAACATGCATAATGCAATGAATGTGACGGAGTGGTTTGGATGTAAAGTAGTACCAAACCCTAAGTTTGAAAACTCACTTTTGGTTCAAATGAATCACAATCACTGCACATTTTACACTATCAATTCATCATTTTGATTGATTCTGCAACATTAACTCAATAATACTTTGCTCATTGTTTACCCAGATTTCTGTAGTAGTTTACATAGATATTCTTTACACATGATAGAAAGAAATAATCAAAAAATGATATTATGCAGATTACTATGTGAATTATTGTAAGTGTACTGCTTTTCTATGTGTATAATCTTGTAGCTGCTGCTATATTTACCAATGAATATAACAACCTAGTTTTTCTTATAAAAGAAAACAAAATTAGTGGAAACTTTATCTTAACTTGGACGAGATTTTGAAGTGTAATCCAAGTGTTTAAAGAATTACAGAAACAACTAATTGTTATTTGGAGATTAGAAGAGCAGAAGAAGAAAAAAATGGATGACTACTCTGAGAGTTATAGTTAAACTGTAGTGTTAGGTGATGGGTCAGAAATAAAATACAGCATGATTAAGTTATATTAATTTAATGCAATGTATGTGATAATATGAAACATCTAAAAGTTTTGTAGTATTTTGGAAAAGGAAAAGTCATGCGGAGAACAACTATAAAAGTGGCAAAAGGAAACAGTTAATGTGCATAACCATCTTATTGAAAGTGGATTTGTGCAAAAGAGTTTTCAATGTAACACTACAAAGATCCAAAAATGAATCTAAGGGTACAAAAGGTGGAGCTTTTGTGTATGAAAAGCGAAGTTTGTAATTATGTATGATCTCCTCTTCCCAAATGACAATGTTATGTTTGAATGAATCTTTTCATACACTAAGAAAATGAAAAATATTATTTTTCAGAAATTAAAATTGTTTAATGCATAAATTGAAAACAATTTTTAAAAATATTGGTTATAATTTAATTTTAATGAGATAAACATTTCTAAACAAAAAGACCAGGGTTAAAATTTCCAATAGTATGCAGCACCCATCAATAAATGCAATCTGGATTTCCAGAAAATTAATTATTAAATGTTCCACGATCACTAGTGTGCCATAAAAATATAAACTTTTGTTAATAAGCTGCAATGTAGTGTATTGGGAATTCCTTTTTTCACCCCCACAATTTTTTTTCATCCTAATAAATATAAAATTCTTTGTTTTTAAAAATATTTTTTGGATGTACTGTCTAGAATCTAAGAATCAATATTTATTTTTAAATTATACAATTTACAAGTTTTTTTATATTTAAATTGTGCAATTCAGAATTTTTTTATTAAAAAAACTTTCAAATTTTTTGAATTTATCCATAACACAGTACATAAACAAAGAACAACACGACGGCAAGGGAGTGGTGGCGATAAAGGGTGACATTGGCAACAAGGGAGTAGTTTGTCTTTAACCACTCTTATTGGGGTGCAAATGAAAACTTAGGGGTTGCAAAAAAAGATGGTCAATCAAGTGTCTTTGAGTTGTTTGCACACTTCCGGCAATTACTCTACAATTGTGACCAACATTATACAATTTTCTAAAATATCAAAACTATCTTTAATTATTTTGAAACTAAGGTGTAGTATAGTTCATTGGAGAGACCTCTAGTAGAGGTTGAAAGCGATTCATGTAAAGATGGTAAGTTACTCTAAAAAAGAATAAAGAAGAAGAAGGAAGAAAATATACTCTACTAAGTTCAAAATAGAGTTATAGAGAAAGGAAAACCTTAAATGATGAGAATAAGGGAGTGTGAAGGGATATGTAATAATATCTAAATATAGGTCATGGAGAAATTTGAATGAAATGAATGCAATTTAAATGAATCCATATGATGGAATAACCTTGAAAAGGTGTGTGGAAATAGAATAAGAGAGAGCTAGTTTCAATGAAAGCTTTTATTGGAAACTAGAAGATGGAAAGAAGATTTTGTTTTGGAAAGTGCGATGAAGGTGGCACGTGGCACTTAGATATAGATTGCCTATGTTAATTCTGAATAAAAGGAAGCTAATATTGGCAAATTCACGGAACGAATCCGAAACGAATGAGAGTGGAAGCTATCAGGGAGAAAAACTTTGTTTGAATGAGAGAAATTGTGTAGTAAATGGGTAGGCATTCAATCTACAAATCATTGCCTAGTCCTGGAAATTTTTTTGAGTTTTGATTTGGTGGGGTTAGAAAGAAAGGATAATAACATTGGAAGGTGATTTTGGGTGGATATAGTTTGGAGTATTTGGAATTATAGAAATAATGTTATTTTTAGAAATCATGTACCAGATGCTGAGGAAGTGTTTGCTAGAACACATTAAATCTTGGACTTGGATTACAATTGTAGTACAAGGATAATGAACAAATAGGAGATGATTTATTTTTTGATAATTGTAAGGAATTACAATTGTTTGAGAAGCTCAGGGTGCATTTGTTGATAGATACACCATTAAACGTGTTTGTTGTTGAATATGAATGTAGAAAAATGATAATAAAGGTGAACTAACAATGTCTATTAAATAAAATTATCAAGCTATTATTATTTTAATATTACAGACAAGTCACAAATTTTAAGAGTGCAGAACCAACTAGGCACACTAGGACATTCGGAATAATGTTGGCCAAATTCGCAAAGACAATTGGGTCTTTTCTCTTTCTAAATTGGCAAGCCCAGTGTGATCCAGCCCAACCCATTAACACAAAAGCAATAAAGCATGCATTTGACAAAACTAAGTATATGTGAGAGCGTGCATGTCACGTGAGTCTTCGTCCTCGTGTTCCTCTCTATCTGCGTTAAGCGATGTGTGACTCTGCGAGACAGAGGTAGATGATGATGCATTCACGGATTAGAAGCGTTGGCGCAAACATCAAATGCGCCGCCAGACTCTTCTCTTCATCATCGGCACCCACTCCGGCGGCGCCGTCGCAATTCCCGCAGACTCTGGCGGGGCTCCGGGCGCGGCTGGAGGAGGAATCACCGTCGCTGTCGGACTTCATCGCGCTGAGATCGGAGAGCGCGTACTCGGTGGAGGTCGGGACGAAGAAGAAGCCGCTTCCGAAGCCGAAGTGGATGAAGGAGGCCATTCCCGGCGGCGAGAAGTACGTGCAGATCAAGAAGAAGCTCCGCGAATTGAAGCTTCACACTGTCTGCGAGGAGGCTCGGTGCCCTAATTTGGGCGAGTGCTGGTCCGGCGGCGAGACCGGCACTGCTACGGCAACTATCATGATTCTCGGTGACACTTGTACTCGAGGTTGCAGGTTATAAACCTATCGTTTCGCTTTCTTTTCTGCGTTTAACTATTTGTTTATTTGGTGATTGGAGCATTTATTTGTTTTTGAAAGTGGCTTTGAGGAAGTGTGTTGTAGGTTTGGATAATTAGGTAGAGTTGGTGTTTCGGTGTGATTGTTAAGTAGAGCAGGTACTTATCTTTAAATTTGGTTTGGATGTATAACAAATTTTGATGTTAAAATTTTGAACTTTTATATGTCTAACCGATAACTATCACTGTACTATGGGGTGATATACTGACTTCTCTTACTGGTACTGCTTGTTAAGTTTGTAAATTGCATCCTTTTTGTTCGGCAAATCACACACTGTCATTGCTGTGTACTTTTATAATGGACACCCTTTTATATTTGAGGAGTTGCTCCTACCTGTTTTGCCTTACTTGATTTACAATTTCTACAACATTTATTCTAGTAAAAATAACTAGGTAAGAAAGGTAGCTGTAATTTCCCAAAGAAGTATAGGATGTCATAAGAACTAACTTAGGGAAGGTTAGTATGATTACCCAATAGATTAGTTTTTCACAAGAAGACTTGCATCTAATTATTTCTTGTTAATTTTCAGATTTTGTAATGTCAAGACATCGAGGACTCCTCCACCTCCTGACCCTGATGAGCCCACCAATGTGGCTGAAGCAATTGCATCATGGGGTCTAGATTATGTGGTTATAACAAGTGTTGATCGTGACGATTTACCTGATCAAGGGAGTGGTCATTTTACTGAAACAGTGCAGAAGCTGAAGGCACTGAAGCCTAATATGCTGATAGAAGCCCTAGGTATGTATTTGAATATTTCTAGTTACTGAAAGTAGTATGGCATCTTGTTCCATCAAATAAAAAATCCAAACCTAATCCTGATAGGTGGGCAGCTAGTTCTATTTAAAAGGTCAAGCATCTATATGGTTTGCAGTTATAGTTAGTGGTATGAAAGGAAGGCAATTTTTTGTTAATTTTTGTTTCAACTATGGGATATTAGGTTGCAAGGTGGATCAGGTGGTACCTATAGTGCTAATTCCCCATGAAGTTTCAGTTGCTGAATTTCATAGACATAGTATTTTTTATTATTGAGATGTGATATGCTTACAGTATGGCTTTTAATAGAATTATAAAAAGTTCTTGTTTACAGGTCATTGAGAACAAATTTGGTTTGATTTTGAATTTACACATACTTGTGTCAGGTTTCAATCTTAGTATTTGTTGAGATGAATTATTTATTCAGGGTACTAAGCTTAATTAGAAACCTTCTTAAGTACTAACTGAAATTTCTTCCTTTGATGATTTTTGCACTATTGTTGTAACAGTTCCAGATTTTCGAGGAGATGCTGACTGTGTAGAGAAAGTTGCTAAATCAGGATTAGATGTCTTTGCACATAACATTGAGACAGTTGAAGAGCTACAGAATGTTGTACGGGATCATCGTGCTAATTTTAAGCAGTCCTTAGATGTTCTAATGATGGCCAAGGAACATGCTCCTGCTGGAACACTCACTAAGACTTCAGTAATGTTAGGCTGTGGGGAAACACCTGACCAGGTTGTGAAGACAATGGAGAAGGTGAGAGCGGCTGGAGTTGACGTGATGACATTTGGGCAGTACATGAGACCTTCAAAGCGCCATATGCCGGTATCTGAATATGTTACACCAGAGGCCTTTAATAAGTATCAGACTCTTGGCATGGAAATGGTAAGACTTTTGTTCATGTGTTTGGATTTAACTTATTTTGGTTTGGAGAAATACTCATATTTTTTTGTGACTGCCTAGGAGCTGTTGAAAAAGACATCATTATATCGCATAATTAATTGGTTACCAAAAGTAATTGTTAGAATATATGATGAATATCTTGTAATACCAATATTGTATCAAAATATTTTAGAATACCTTAGAGATTATATCTTTAGATTAGTTTTCCTTTTTGTTTTGGAAAGATTAATATTAGTTTTCCTATTTCCTTGATTTCTAGGTTTCCTTATATTTCATGATTTGACTCCTTAGTTAGGATTATGATGTAGTGTAGGCATTAAAAAGAATTAGTGTATTTTACCATCTTATCGTAAGTCCTCATTCAGTCTCTTTTCCTTTTAGTCCCTCTGTACAAAAATTCAATAATTTCAGAAGTAATTACTGATAGTATACTTTATCATCAATTTTGCAGGCATTCATGTAATCTAATCTTAGATATCAGTTCTGTACAATAATAGTACTTTTTGTTGTTGTTTCTATGTTCTCTCGGTGTAGTAGATATTTGAGTGGCATAAAACTTATCACACGTGCACCTGAGCTTCTTGCCTGTATTTATTCGTCTCAAAATTTGAAGCATATAAAATCTTTTTTGCCCATTCAGTTTTTGTAAAATAATCATATCTTGCTAATCCATGGAAAGTTCAGGCTTATGATTCCCTTATTTATTCTTCGGAGTTAGCACACCCCTGACCCAGCGGACCTGCCAATAGCCATCTTTATCTGACATTCTATTTCTATTCATCACCAAGCGGTGCAATCATGGAACATTTCTCTCCTTTTAATTGTTGCATCCAGCATCATGATGATTTGTGGGAAAACTGTAATATTATAAAAGCTGCATATGGTATTTAATGATAGCCTGATCATGTCGTATGAATGACGAATTGATTCTACTTTGTACGAAGGGCTTTCGATATGTGGCATCTGGGCCCATGGTGAGGTCTTCATACAAGGCTGGTGAATTCTATATTAAATCCATGATCGAATCAGATCGAGCTGCATCTCCCTCGAAGCTGACATCCTCTTGACTTCATTATCTTTTTTGTTATTTACACACTTCAATGTGCATTAACGCAGGCTTACTACATGCTTTCGATGCTCATGCCACCGTGTAATGAGTAAAAATTTATAAATAAGCGTGTGTTGTCTGCCATTTTTTTTTCCGCCTCCTCCCCAACACCAATTAGTGGATTGGCTGATTAATTTGGAAAATGCAAATTTCAATATTGTATATGTTCTCATTTACGTGTACTCATTTTTTCTCTATTTAATTGGTGCTGACTTATACCAAGTACTGTAGTTATCAAAAGTCATAAGTGTTTATCTCTTATTTGAGAAATCGTTTAAAGCTGTTGATTTTAGTACTGTTGAAGTATTTCTTTTTAACTGAATTTGGGTCTATTTGGTAGTTGATATTCAAAACTTATCTCAGTGGACTTTAGTTTTGATTAGAGCTTGGTACTACTTTATAGCAGTGTGCTACCAAAGAGCCTATGTATTGTTCTGGCAAAATTGTCTTGCTGTTATATTTAGTGTTATCATTACATGTATCAGGAAGATAGCCTAGTATAGCAGTGATCAGTGAGGTTTTCCTTTTTTTTGGGTTGTGACTTTTGAAAGGCTGGCCAGTGTTATCTCACCATCCTGTGGGGATTGATTGTAAAACAGTTGAAAGCTGGAATGGAATACTTTGAGTAATCATTTTTTGTTACAATACATTCCCGAAGCAAATAATATCTGTTGAAATATGGAAACTTTGGGGATCCCTTTGTACTACATGGAAGTTCTGTATGTATAGAACAACTGATATAGGAGGGAGCATCCCTTTGTTTCATATCAGGTTTTTTTCAGTTGTTGCTTGGTGAAGATAAGCTTCATAAGATAAAAATTTTAGCTGTCGATAAAGGTGCCAAAAATAAGTCAATAGGATATTTTGGTTTGTTTAAAAAAATTAACCTAAACTAAATACAAAAATTAAATATAATAACTTTTAAAATTTATGTCATATTAATAAAATTAATTTTAACTTCAAATATAATAATCTGATATATAAATAATAGTACATAAATATTATTATTATTTGTTGAAATGGTAATTCTGCTTGTATTAGGCTTAAGTCTACTTAGATTCTCGATTAAATGGGTTGGATAAAAAATGTTATAGTTTAATTCATAGTGTGTAAAATACTATGACTTCTGGAATTAGCATTCCGGAATTACTTTTGGAGTGTAAACATATTCTGGAAACTCTATTCTAAAAATATGTTTCGGAATTGCTTTTCCATAACTCAAGTATTTTTGCCACCAAAATGCTTCTTTAAATCAAACTCAAATCAATTTGGAACAAGAAAGGATGAAATGGGACGGGAAACCAACCACCAATGCTGACGACACTGCACTATCTCCGATGAGCAACCACACCACCTCCAACAAACCAAATGGTTGTCCAAAATCCTAATCTCTTTTATATTAATCCAGATGGGCAGTTTTGTCCTTTTCCTCATTGATGGGTGCAAAAAGTAATTGATGGGACGTAGCAAGCAACTGGCTGGAATTCATCTTCATTTTAAGATTCGATTCTATTCTAGGACTGCTTCTTCCTGCACCTCCATATCATCTTCCTGCACCTCCATAATTTTCAAAATTCCAATTATAGACATGAGTAAATTACAAAATTATCCCTGCTGCCATAAAAGAAGGTTTTCCATGGAAGGGGTACGGTGCATTTCTGAACAGTGATGAAAGGTGTTGCAGTGGTGGTGGGAGGTTCCTACGGTGTTGGAGTAGGGGGTTGAAGGCACTTTGGGTGGCCGTCGGTGGTTGTGGCTGAAAAACAACCACTGTCGTCTTTGTCGAGGTATCTGTTATTCATTTTTTCTGATTTTCACGGATTGTAGAAACCGTAGAAGTTTAATATTTACGGATTCTGTAAGCCGTAAGTTTAAAATCAAGATTTATGCCTCTTACGGATTACACAAACTGTAGTTATTTTAACATTCGTAAGAGCTTACGGTTTGTACAAACCGTAAGTTCATAGGTGTATAAGAGAACTCTACGATTTGTAGAAACCGTAAAAGTAATAGACATTACAGTTTGTAGAAACCGTAGAAGTTTGCATTTTTGTTACTACTTACAGCTTCGACAAACCGTAGAACATTTTTTTGTCTACGGTTTGTAGAAGTCGTAAGAACATATTTTTCTGTTCTGCGGTTTGTACAAACCGTATAACAGTCGCAAATTTTTTTTTCTTCTGCGGTTTGTACAAACCGTAGAGTAGTAGAATTTTTTTTTTCTTCTACGGCTTGTATAAACCGCAGAACAGAAAAAAATTTCTACTGTTTTACGGTTTGTACAAACCGCAGAAGAGAAAATTTGAATTACCTAAGGTTTCTACAAATCGTAGAACAGTTTGACAGTGAAAAAAAAGTCGACCACCGCCGTCTTCCGCCACCAATCCACCACAACTACCTCTACAATCTAAAATTAAACTTACAATGATGCTTACCTTCTTTTCAATTGCTTGAATGGGTGCCAAAATGATGGAAGTTGAAGTTTGTGGGTTACGGTTTTCACGAACCATGAATGGAGAACAATGATAGAGAACCAAGCCAACAACCAAGCAACCAAGGTGCACTCAATGTAGGCAAACTGGGATACAAACACTGACAGTAAAAGTGGAGGTGGAGGTGGAGGGGGAGGTGCAGCCGCCGTCGAATGGAGTGCAGTGGCGTTGGAATGGGGTGCATGCAAAGTTGAGGAAGAAATGATGTGAAGGGTGGTAGAAGGTATTATGGGATATGAAATGTTTTAAAAAAGGTTAAATGGTAAATTTGCCTAGACTATGGAGGTGCAGGAAGATGATATGGAGGTGCAGGAAGAAGCAGTCCTATTCTAGTAGTGTAATGCATTCTATATATCTTGTAAGAATTGAAATTACTCTTTCAATCAAATAAATATTTGAATTATTCTTATATTAATATTTTGAGAAAATAAAAAAAGTAAAAAAAATAATAAATTAAATTTTACTCCAATCAAATGTTTTTTAAAATTTCTATTTCGATGAAATCTCCAGGAGAGAAAAAAATTGAAACATTTAGATAAGTGGTGTGTTCCTTAAATAATCCTATAAAATATTTCAGCATAATCGATTATTTATCTCAGTTATGATTATTTGTCTCAATTACATATGCAATTATGATTGGTTATACTGGTTTATTATGTATCAATTTTAATCCATCAATTTTTTTTATTATGTCTTTATACTTAAATTTGTAATTTTATGATTTAAAATTACTCAATGTTACATGTAATGATATATATGATTGATGATAACTCTTACAAAAGTAATTAATTTTTTGAAAATTGTTGAAATAACAATACGTTAGTCTAGGATTTATAAACCCTAAATATTAAAAATGTGTTATTTTATTTATCTTATCAAACAAATTTCTTGATTGGAATATGAAAATTTGAATATTTAATTTAAAATTATTTTTTATTTATGATAAAATGTATTTGTTTAAGCAAAATAAATTTGAAAATTCTTAATATTTGTAAGTTATTTAAAAATTAACCTTCACAAAATAAATTCAAAGTCATTTTAGTAAATGATTAAATTAAATGTTTAATTTTTTTTTCTCATTTATATCAATCACATTATTTACAAATTTTTTATTTATTTTCACTCATCTTTTCTGAATTAAAACGATCATACTTTGCATTTTTTTTTTAATTTTGAATGACTACCAATAACTTTGAGATAAATTGTAAGGAAAAGTATATTACACATTATATAGAAGGAGTATGTTATTGTTAAAAAAAAAAAAAACTTTTTATTTGATTAAAAAAGGGCTTCAAAAACCTTTCTTGAAACACTTAGATTAAGATTTATTGTAATTTAAGAAAATTGAACACAAAATAAGAGAAATACTAAAAAAGAGAACACTGATTATTTTATATTCATTCCATTCTTTTTAAATTCATATTCAATTTCAGTCATCATAGTGAGATTGTTCCCTATCATAAACACATCTCACATGAAAAAAATGTAATCACTTAAGATGTACAAGTTTTTCCAAAATATTCAAAACATTACCAAACCATCTAAAAATATACTACATCAAACGCTAAATCTAGATGAATAGAAAATCATACTAAGAATCAGAAGTAAATACATGTGATGGATAATTCAACAGAATAAGAAGAAGAGTTAGTGGAAGTCTATCACCCAATATCTTCAAGTCAAAACTCTCTCAAAAATTTATGAAAAGAAATAAAAAATTTGTGATTGGAGAGTTCTTGAATGCAAACATAAATTATTTTATATGAGACCTACTACTTTTGGCAAGGAAAATTTTTATATAAATTAATATAAAACTAATTTAAATGATTATATTTAATGATAATAATTTATTTTTAATTGATAAGAAAATTTAATATGAATATCTAATAAATTATTTCTAATCTAGTTATAATTTATTATATGTGAAACTCGTGTTGAATCAAACTTTAAATAATTAATTATTATTTATTGTAATTTATTATTTAACTTATGATAATTAATTATAAAATATAATAATTAATTATTTATGAAAACACAATATTATACCTAGCAAAATAACCTATTATGTTCTAATACAACTTATTATTATATTTTAAAAAAATTAAAAAATTAAGTCTTTCTAAAAACATATAATATATATTAGATGCATAAGTAAACATAAAACTCATAGTTTATTATAATCTCCACTCAAACCTTCTACCCCTCACCCCCTCATTTTGAAAAAAAATATTATAATACCATAACCATAAAACTAACCCACATACCTCACACACATCTAAATATAAATTAAATTAAATTATCACTTTTAAATTATTTAAAACTCAAAAATAAGTTCTTACAAAATATTATATAAAATAAAGAGGAAAAGATAATAAAAACTTTATAAAAAATTATTTATACAAAAATCATGTTTAAGATAAGGGTATAGCTTATCTAACATCCATATATAAATTCATTCTAAAATGAGATTAACATATTAAGAGATAATATTTTAAAAAAAAGCCTTTTAATAATACAAGATAAAATAATTTATATAGTAATAATATAAAATATTACATTATTAACTTTTATCATTTCAATGATTAATATTACGATATTAATGTCTTTTTTTCATATATTGGTTTCAAAAATATATTAAAATCACATATATTTGTTAAAATAATATATAAAAATATATAATTTCAAACATTTAACATCTAGATCTATCATACAGTTTGAAAAGAAACTACACACCATAATTCCTGCACTATTCGACTCGACCAAACAAGCACACGACATCACTTGTTAATCACTTAGGCTCACAAGATGTCGATCACTTTCATATGTTGGTCATCATTATTGTTTACCTTGGATTCAACGATGTCTTTCTTACACCAGAGCAGCTTTTCGTATACTTTACATTTTTCATCTAATATATAACACCCTAAAAATTATGTATAACGTCTAATATATCCAAATCAGTATTTAAAACATAATGCACAATATATATATATATTATACTTCAAAAGATTTTTCTCTTTATAGGGAATTAAAACATAACTAATTACATTTACACATATATGCATATAAACAAAATAAGAGTTTTTCAAAAAAAAATTTCAAGTTGCAACTGCCTCATTCAAGAGCATCTTTCATAGGACCATCTGCAACATTACCTACTCCCGTATATAACACGATCATCGCAGTAGAAACAAACACATCACACAAACAAAAAAAAGGTGAGCTAATAATTCAAAATATCTCAATTAATCTCAAATAATCACACGTATACATCATTTAACACATAACAATCAATTGACAATATCTATCATCCAACTCAAGACATCACATAATATAAACAAACTCAATCTACTTCTGGAAGACTTGTGCATTGAATAGATCCGAGATTTGCACCTGTCATATTACTCCCAATTTGTGTGTCTCATCTCATTACCATTAATCTCAAATAACAGGGTTAATCCATATGACTGTCCTGACCAACCTTCTTTCAAGTTGCAGTTTCAGTCATATAAACCTCCTTTGTCTCTCACCACCTAATAATATTCATCTATTTGATTTCTATTACTAGTAGAGAGTAAGGATATCAATCGTTAAATCAAATCCTTAGACAATACACATTCTATTTCTCAGCATAAATGTTCTATTTCCTAAAAACATTATGCCTACACATCACATATAGTTCACATCAATTTTCATTAATCTATTCATTCACTTTCCATTTCAATTTCAATAATATAAAGAAAAGAAAACTTCGCCACTTTATATAGTTGCACAATATCAGATACAGGGAAATTAATATAATATATTTTTAATATAATTTATAATATATTTTTAATATAATTAATAATATATTTTTTAATATAATTTCATATAAATTATTATATTAATAATAATTATAAAAAAATTTAAGAAGTATATTATATTATTTTAATTTAAAACATATATTATATTATTTTAATATTATAATATACTATAATCTAAACGTATATAATATTATTTAAAAAGTATATTATGTTATTTTAATATTATAATATAATATTATTTAATTATATAATAAAAATCTTTTCTAGATCCTTCTTCTTCCACTGTGCTTTTTTCGTCCTCGCATACGCTACACTCTACTGTCCTTTCTTCTTTCTCGAGATACGCTACCTTCTTCTTTCTCCATATACGCTTCCCCGCGGTCTTCTTCTTTCTTTTCTTTTTCAGTTTTGATTTGGTTTTAATCTATTTTAATTATTTTCGTTTTGGGTTTAATTTGTTGGTTTTGGGTTTTCTCCATCCACACTCGTATCCTCTTCGCATGTCCGACAATAAGGGTTGCGTCCGGCTCAAAAAACTGTGTCTGACGCGGTGTTGTCAACGCTCCCGCGTGTCCGTGTCGGTGGCACGTCGAATGCGGGGAAACGACTATTGACGGTAGTGTCCGAACTTCATAGATCAATCATGCATAAAGACATATCCACAGGTCATACTTATCAAAGTCTTATCACAAGTCATATTTAGTCCATTTAAACAACAATCAAAAGTTCTTACATATTACTTTCGAACATCATTACTCAAATCAGATCAATTAATTACATCAAATCGAAATAAACAATCAAACATATTCAGTGCTCAAGTACCAATCAGACCTGCAACAAATACTTGAGCACTGATAATCACATATTTAAGTCTTTTATCTTAAAGTTCTATTTGAAAGTAACTAATTAATATAAAAACAAGTTACTAGCTTCCCTTACCTGATGAAGATCTCTACAACAGTTCCTCCAATACCCGATGGAGATACTAATCCAAAATATAAGGATCTTAGTTATCAGAACAAAACCAAATTTCAGTATAATTTTAATTAAGTTGAGAGAAATCAACTGTCCCTACTAAGATTGGTGACAAAAACCTAAAGAAAAACAGAGAATAAGAGATCTTTAGAGCAAATATGAACTTACTCTGTTTGAGATTCATATCGATTAGAAATGATTCCTAACTCCCCAGCTAGGATGTGACCAAAATCTAAAATAGATAGATACGAAAGAAGGAAAATTAGAGAGAAGGAAGAACTTGAGAGAGTGAGTGAGAGAAGAAGAAAAGAAATGGAGATAGTGGAAATTTTCTTTTAATAAAGCTTACTATGTCTTACATAATAAAAGATAGGTTGAGGTATCTTACATCTTCTTCCATCAGACAAAAAGGTGAAAGAGTAATTATTACATAGATATTTAATGTTACACCTTTACTTTGACAAAGGAAAGAAAAAATTATCATTAAATAAATATCATTATAAATAAAAAAAACCAGAAAAGAAAAATTAGTATATTTTGTCTAATTTATTATACACTAAACCTCTAGCTCTAATATATAAGAAAAGTTGATATCGGAACAGAATTGTTACTATAGCCTCAAGATCCAGTAATAAGAATTACAATTACAAATTTACTCATTCAACTTTTGAAATAACATAGTGGTATATGAAATCTTTCAATGCAGTACAAAACTGAGAAAAATATACCCATCAATCCCAGCGCACAAAAGCTCAAACAATATTTGAAAAAAATAAATAAATAAATAATGTAAGATAGACTACATCTTCTAATCTTATTGTAATATCACATTGTCCTTTTAGAATATATTTTTAAAAGTCCTTTGTAGAAATTTGGAAAGATTACAAAAGGTGAAAGAGCAAATTTGCATACCAACATCAGCAGATTTATAAGAAAAAGTAAAAATATAAAAAAGGTTATTACACCACTCTATTTACAGAAAATTTTCTCACCCTATTTTTTTTTCATCTATTAGTGGGTTTGCCTCATCGATACACATTATTATCATGCATTGTATTTGGTAATAATGATATTATTTTGTATTGTATTTGGTAATAATGATGTCACCATGATAAACTGATAAGCTATTGTGTAAATCAAGCTATGATATAACCTAATTAATCAAGATAATCAATGTTAGTAGCATAATTAAGGGCAATTTGCTAAATTCCCTTTTGCAAGTCTATGGTCTTGAAAAGTTTGAAGAATCAACACTCAACAAGTTAATAAGGGCAATGCAACAACCCAGAAGATGAAACTAAAGTCAAGGTCAACCCTACTTTTGCTACAGTTTTTACAGATTCAACCTTTTAAACGGTCCTGATTCGTTGGAAGAAAGTTCAACTGTGATGTTGATGGTTGACAATTGTATAAGCAGCAATGGCTTCCACGGACTTATCGCCGGAAAAAAGGATCCTCTACACATGCAACTACCTTACATCTCACATAGTAGTAGGTTAGTAGGTAGAGATCACAGGTAAGTAGGTATTATAAAACCCTTTTCTTCTAAAGAATAAACTACTCATCTTCAGCTCCACAGAATTATTCATATAAGTATTAAGTAGAAATTATTAAAATATGTAAGTTTATTATGGTGTTTAAAAGATCATATTTTAAAATTTCAGAATTGTTATTTTAGCTTGCATTTATTACTTATAAAAATTTAAAATTATATAGATATTTGTTATAAACTACAATTTAATTTCGGATAATTCTTTCAAAGACATCTCTACTATATAAATATATAAAATAAAAATTTTATAATTTTTTAACAAAAAAAAAGTTTACTATTTGTTTTCATTTTACCACTTAGGATATAACACATCCCATATGAAAATTAAAACGATTTATTTCTTTGATTCAAAGACCAATAAAACATATTTATAAAAATAAATAGTAACATATATATATATATAATATTATAATTATAAAAAATAGAGAAACTGTAGAATACATATCTAAAAACTTAAAAAATATTAAAAAAAATTGATCATGATATGTATCCCATACATAAAATAATCATATTGCTCAAAAATATAAAAGTAAAAAAATTTCTACTTTTAGCATTGTTTATAATAATAATTTTTTTCAATTTAGAAACCAAATAGTACAAATAAATTAAAACTTTACTATTAAATTACTCAAATGCGTAATAGAAAATATTTAAATATGTTATTAAAAGTATAACCTTATCATAAATTTTACAGATGATGATTTACATATAAATATTTAGTCTACAGAAATGGATAAATATTTTTACTAGTATGGGTTCCACTCTTCATCCCTAATATATAGTAGGTATTCCATTGTCTAATATTGTTCTTCATGTTTCTTGAAATTTTAATTACTAGTAGTATGCTATTAGGTTTGTTTCAAACCTAGATGATGATTCTTTTCTCATGATTGAGAAGGTTTAATTTTTTATTTTATATATTACAAGTGTGTTTTTGAATAAGATGTAAAAGGGATGAAAAATATAAAATTCAAATAAAAAGTGAAAAGGCCTTAAGCCATACTCATACTCGTGATAACGTTCCAAATAATCCTTTTTAACAAATTAAACACGTTTATAAAATGTTTCTAAAAGTTACAAACGTGATTATTGAAAAATATGATTCCCAGATTAAAATTGGAAAAAGAAGATTATCACATTCTCCTGTATTGTATTATTGTATATATAATAGTAGTATTAAAAGAGTTTCTAACAAATTAAGCTTAAATATTCATCTGAAAAATCCTAATTGTACAAGCTAACAACATTTATTTTTATATTGCATTTAACTCTAATTAAAATCTCATTTTCACTTTTTTGTCCTTAACTTTTGAAGCTTTCTTGAAACACCAGCAAACTTGTTCCATTATTTAGATTAATTAAACAGCATAGGATGATGCTTGCACATCAATTATGCTGAAAAGCGAGAATTTAGATGAATCTTTCTCTCATTCAACCTTGCAATTACAAGCAACAAGTTTTCGTCCCCTAAGATCATGGAGTATTTCACGACAAGTCACACCTTAAATTGCAAACATATTCCCATAATCATCATCACAAGCTCTAGTTATAGCAACTATAACCCTAAACTCATATTTTTCCCTATGGCCAACACAACCCTAAAGCTCACAACCCTTCTCATTCTGCTAATTTTTTCCACCCTGCATGATTTTGCTTCTTCAACTGACATAGATGAAGAGGAGGAAGATGAGTATGTTCTTGACACCCCAGTACCTCGTCTGGGACCAAGAAGCAGATTCTTGGCCACCATAATCAAGAAAGGAAGACAGTGTAATCGTGAGACTAATAACATCTGCAATGGGGTTCGAGCAAACAAGGGGAGGGACCTACTTTTCTGCTGCAAGAACCATTGTCGCAATGTTCTTAGTGACAAGAACCACTGCAAGGTGTGTGGCAACAAGTGCAAGCAAGGAGAAAGATGCTGTAATGGAGTTTGTACCAATGTTTTGTCCAATGCTTATCACTGTGGCAAGTGCAACAAGAGGTGTTCACCTGGTGATTCATGTGGGAGTGGAGTTTGTGGCTATGCATGAGACCAAGTTGTTGAAAAAGTTTTCTTGTGATTCATATACTATGCAGCAGTTTGAGATATCAGAAGATGAAAAGTGCCAACAACACACATCTTCTAAGACATGCTTTATCATTGGTTATTAAAAACATGAAGAACACACCAAAATTTTTGTGACTTTTAATTAGTTTCAATCAATAATAAGAATGTGTTAGGGAGTGTCTTGCCAGCATTTTAAATCTTATTCTTGTTTTTTCAATCACATTTTTAGCACATTGGATTGAATTCTTACATTTAATTTTGTTTTGGTTTATCTTGGTTTATCTTGTTGTTATCACGGTTGTTCCTCTATTTACATTAATAACAAATGGTTGTTTTCTATAGTTGCATATGTTCATGAAGAATATACATGCATGCCAATTAAGTGTAATTAATATAATGTAAATGAAACGAATTAGGTGTCTTATGTCTATTATAATCAAATTAAAATTTCCTTTCAAGAGTGATTATAAGTATAATTTAAATAACAAAAATCGTTAAATTATTGGACTATTGTGATCAATGAAATATTTTTATTTATTGTCTATAAATATTTTTTCTTTTATTTTTGTTTCTTGCCAATTATTTTAACCTTTTCATCTCTTCTTTTTATTCATTTTCAGAGGTTAATTTTAAAATTTTTATTTTTCCTTATCATTTTCTTCAACCTTCTCTCTATTTCGACTATTTTTCCAATTTTCACTATATTTCTACTCAATAATCTTGCACAACATTCTTTCATGGGAATTCTTTACCAATAATTATATAATTACTTTCAAGTCTTCTTTGATCACACAACTTTTTGTCATGTGATATTAATTTTTTTGTCATAGGAACATTATATTAGATTCCAAGTAAGTATAATATATATTTGTTAGTTTTCTGAATTGTCCATTAACAAAACACTGTTAAATACATTTAGTAGTTTTACTCAATAAAAATGTATTTAAAAAATAATAGAAAACAATTTTTGAGGTCTTGTTACCTATTTCAATATGTTCTAACAATACTATTAATTGTTGCATTTAAACTCTTAGTCATTTTTGTAATCTTCAACATACCTCACATAGTACCCTTTCTTTATAATTGTGACATTATCTTTGTTATTTTGATAAAGTGTTAAACTCTTGTTTATATCAACTAGTATATATTGCTCATTAGAAGTTAATCTATCAACAAATGAATGACATACTAATATATGGGTCAACTCATGATTTTGAATTTTATTTAGCAATTTTACAATCCACACACTGCTATTAAGCATTGGTTTACCATATAATTTAAACATACAATCATATTTTCTTGTTCTATTTATAATGACTTGTTAATCTATTTTGTAACTCCTATAATTTCTACCTATTTCACTATCTAACAACATATGTGTTTTCCTGCTTTATTATCCATTTGTTGTCTAAGACCTCAAGACCTCAATACTACAATGACAAATCTAAACTTAAATTTTATCTTACAGACTCATTCAAGTAAGTTTATTTGTACATCAAAATATCTACAAAAATACATTACAATATTAATATATATCATTTATCAAATTTATGACACAAATAATAACATATTCTAGTTATCTTCTAAAAGCTTGACCACAATTACTTTCATCTAATTCATTCATTGTTAGCTCACAATTCATTATATCAATAATTTCATTATTAGACCAAATATAAACTTTATATTTACTCCAAACGTTATCATTCATTAACTGTGAAACATCACTATCACAACTAAGCACATAATCGTTTATCAAATAAACTTTTCATTCTCGACTACACTATTCATAGAACAAATTTTATGTTTTCATATTGACCAAATTAGAAAGTAATATTTGTATTCCAGGATGTGTAATTTGAAATGAAAAATTTACTTCAAGCATTTGCTTACGGGTTCCACAATCTAAAATTGCAACTTCCTATTATAGATTGCTTAATTTAGAAATTTTCTACATTTACAATTGAAAAGTAATTCAAAACCAATAAAAAAAACCCAATGTTGGTCGAAATTGTTGATAAAAAAGACATTAAAAGCTTACCAAAAGAGCAATCCAGCTTCAAAAGAAGCACAGAAACTCAGTTTCGGGAACTTTAACAGACATATAAATTACCAAAGGCAAAATATATATTTGAAAAGAAATTACAGATTTAGGAGGAAATTTTGAGGGTGCAGAAAGTAAATAAGTACAACCTGATAGAGAGGAAAATAGGGGGCCCAATATGGCCCAGTTCTTCACTAACGAGATACACAGATGCAGAACACATTGGTTACATTTACAGATGCATATACAATGTTATTATTCTAACTGAATAATCTTTTGGTTACCCAAAACCCTAAACCCACGAACCTTCTTCCCCTTGCACGTGTGAGCGAGCGAGCGAGCGAACTAGGTTCTGCAATACCCTTCTTCGTCTTCGCCATCTTCACTTCACTGGGTAAGCGCAATGCAATTCTTCACATGTTCTTGTTTTCGATTCACTTTGTTTTACGCGGATCCGTTTCTGTAGCTCTGCCATGCTCGCATTTTCGAGAGGCTTCGTTTCTCGTCTGCAACGTTTCGCCGTCGATTCACCCTCGCCGCTCCGATTTCTTAGTTCCGATGCAGCCGTTCAGACTCGGATTATTGATCCGAAACCCGGTTTGATGAGCCCTAATTCCAAGCGAACCGGGCTTATAGCGGTAAAGTGTGGAATGAGCGCGCTTTGGGATAAATGGGGTGCTAGAATTCCAATCACCGTGCTCTGGGTGGATGATAACATTGTCTCTCAGGTTAAAACCCCCGAGAAAGAAGGTTTTTGTTCTCTCCAGGTACACCTCTCTTCTCTTCTACTTACCCTGTATTTTTCTTCTACTTTACTTGTTCGCTCTATTTAAAATTTAAGCTTCACCTGAGTAACATTAAGTTTGTACACAATGTCTGTGCTTCACTTTTTCCTGGATTTGCATAAACAGAAACTTTATGGCCTTAGGCTTGCATTTTGCAAGATGGACTTTCTAGTCTGAATTGTTTAGATAGTGGAAAGAAATGAGAATTGAAATAAGCCAATATTCAAGTTGGTGCAGTCGTTATTGACAGTTGCACTAGTCTTCGTTAACGATCTTTATTTTCTTTTTTTTTGGGGTTGATTGCAACTTAGAACCAAATAAACAAATTGGATTGAAAATTGGCTCAGTTTACTGAACTGGTTCGAGAAAATAGGTTTGGGTTGTTAAACTGAACAGTTTGGATATTTTGTGGTGTGGTTCGATTTGGATATGCCTTGGTTTTCACAGTGGTGTTACGCTTTTAAGCAATTGTGTTTATCTAATTATAGACCTTTTTGCTGTTTTGTTTCTAGTTAGATTGGTTGTGGACAGAAGAAGGAGAAACATTTGACCAAGCCTGAAGTGGGTCATTTTAGGGCGCAAGGAGTTCCACTCAAGAGGAAGCTTAGGGAGTTTCCAGTGACAGAGGATGCACTACTTCCTGTTGGAACATCGCTTAATGTTCGCCACTTTGTTCCCGGCCAGTATGTTGATATTACAGGAATAACCAAAGGAAAAGGTTTTCAGGTGTTTTTCTCCTTCCTTCATGTTAAATATTGCTTTTACCTTATTTAAAAAAATAAATAAAACTCAATTACTTTGTGTATGTATGGAAGTTTATACATGTATTTGTGCTGTATTTCTATATATTATCGTGCTGTTTTCCTTTTTATTGATATTTTCTGTACGCCTTCGGGGAATCCTTCAATTTTGTGTATTTAAGTCTCTTCTACTCAAGGGAGCCAATTTCAAATATCGTTTTTGTTTCCAGGGTGGGATGAAGCGGCATGGATTTAAGGGGATGCCAGCATCCCATGGTGTTTCAATATCCCATCGAGCCATTGGTTCTACAGGTCAAAGAACTACTCCTGGAAGGGTAAGTTGTACTCTTTTGTATTGGTATGTTTGTTTAGTTCCTTGAATAAGTTCTAATTTGATTACAATAATATTTGCTCGCTGATTGTTTTAAACATGTTTTATTACCCTTCAGGTTTTTAAAGGTAAAAAGATGCCTGGGCGAATGGGTGGAGATCAAAGAACAGTTAAAAATGTATGGGTCTACAAAATAGATCCAGCAAGGAATTTGATGTGGGTGAAAGGCCAGGTAAATTCTTTTTCTATTTTGAAAGTTCAAATCAGAATCAATTCACATTGCAATACTGTTATATAAATTTCAATTTGATGTTTTAGCCAAATTACTTGCACAAATTTTCTGGTCGATTTGCAACTTTATGGCTCACAGTTGTCCATCAAGTCACTAAAAAAATTGGATTTTGGTTTTGTATGATGTGCATAACAGGTCCCAGGAGCTACAGGGAACTTTGTTTTTATAAAAGATGCTGTGTACGAAAAACCTGACATATCTATACTTCCTTTCCCAACTTACTTTGCCCCAGAAGACGAAGATACTGATAATTTGAAACCCTTGGTTGCTGAGCTTGGGGATGTGGATCCATTTATGGTTACTGATTAAAGAACTGATTTTCGTGATAGGTTCACTTCTGCATTCATGTTTTCTTTGAGTATAGATGGCAAAATGAGATTTTTAAGGAACCATCCAAGGATGATTTTTACTTGTCTTTTGCGGCAGCTTTAGGGTCATTTACGACATTGGCTAAATCTAAATTAAGATTGGGTAAAGCATGGTTGTCTTGCAATGCTACAAATAAGTGTGGAGATTTGGAATTAATGAATCATATGATTTATTCTAATGGACATTGTTCATGCAGCCAACACATCTTTTAACCCATTTTTCTTAATTTTTCTGATTGTGATAACTTTGAAGGGACTGTTCTTTTATTATGAAACAACACATTTCCTAGTTCTGAAAGTTATTTTATTGGATGATAAATTTCCTTCCCACTTTCTTTTAGGTCTAGGTTCAATTCGTTAGATGAAAAAAATGAATGTGCCTAAGAGACCAAAGTTCATAGTTCGTCACAGAGAATTAAGAGGATTGTGAAACCATCCCTCGTGTTTAAGATTTTTTTTTAAATTTATATGAATTTATTTTCTTATGAATTTTACTAAAATGTTTCTTTTTGTTTAAATTTATGTTCTAAGTTGACATATATGAAATAAGCACTGAAACTTAAAAGTACTTTTATAACTTTTGTATTGACTATGAAAAATGGGATTAGACATCCTTGATCTTATTTGGCGGCAATAGGATGGAAGTATTTTTTATGTTTATAGCACTCTCACTTCTGTGCTTCACTATCTTATTCTAAAGGGTAGTTCTGATTTATTTAATTTTTCCAGCATGTATATTGTATGGATTAATCGGAAATTTGATTATAAATGTGGAGCAGTAAAAGTAATTCTGAGTGGAGGACCTGTGTTCTTTTTAAAAGAAATTTGATATTTTAATTTAATTTTTATATGAAAACTTTATATTATGGTTCTCGCCAAAATTCTTAACAAATTATTCTCATGCTCGAGGTTGTAAAATTATGTGTCAAGTATTTACTGGTTCTATCAATAAATAAGTTTTATTATATTCAATTGGGTCTATTTTTCGGACCACGTTCATTTTATTCACAATTTAATTTTAAAATCTTCTATAGAATTTTTGAACAAGGTAATAAAGGATTGGTTATGAGATTTTTGATTCTTAGATTTCTAGTTTACTTTTCATTTTATTTTACTAAACAAATATTAGACTGCTAGCCCTGGACGTTGAGAAAAGGATTTAAATTTTTGACCCTTCTCCGTGTTTTTCGTTTTTCAGATTGCTTGATTTTTAAATGTTTTATTTGGACAAAATATTTCAATCAATTTTATTTTAAATTATTTAATTTTCTAAATATTTTAGGACAAAGTAACTTAAATTTATTGAGTTCTAATTTTTTAATAAATGATTTCAATTATCACTACATAAAAAATATTTAAATATCAAATAATTATTAATTAAAAATATTAATATTAATTATCTTTATTAGTTAATCTTATTTGATGTTATTTTTATATCAAAGTTTATCCAAAAAAGAATTTTAACTAATATTGACGAAGTTGTTTCTCAATGTCAGTCAAACTTAATTTTCGTTAATATTCATCATAATTATTTGTACTGACATACATCCAGATTATTTTTGTTGGTTAATATATATTTTTTCAAATATCAACTAAAAATGTCTTGCTAGTAAACATTATCAATTTTATTTTTTAACGTTTCAATCGATATCAGAAAAAAATATCTTCTTAGTCGACATTAACAAAAAAATTTAAATAAATATTACTAGAAAATGTTTCTAATTAATATTAGAAAAATAATTATAACAAAAAATATTAATATTAATAGTAAAAAGTAATAATCGTGACAAAATAATTTAGTAGAAAAGGGATCTAATGTATGTATGTCAAAATATAATTTCCCTTAAATTGATTAAAAGAATCTTAATAATAGTTCAAAATAACAATAGACTGAAAAAAAAATCTTAACAATTTAAATAAAAAATTACTCTTATCAAAATTAATAAAAAAATCATAATCCACATCAATCAAAAAATAATTATCTTAATAATCTCTTAGCTTAAGGTGAGCATCAATAGTCTTGAAATGGAGGGAACCATAACATAGAAGATGAATGGTGTACAACTTTTGCCTCTCTTCAGTTTTACTTACATGAGGCTAAAGAAAAGCTTCCCAGTTCCCACAAAATGTCTTCTGGAGACACTTAAATTACCTTCTGAACTTCTACAAATACCGAATCAGCTCCACTGCAAACTTTCCTTTCTTTGTGGAGTTTATTTCTCCTATCTGATCCCAAATCAAGTCAAACATAACCAACTAAAAGGCTTAATATTCAGTAATTATTTTAAGTTTTGGCAACTTACCTTTAATCTTCCCTTTCCATGAACTGACACAATATCTCCACTCTTGAGTGTGGTCCCTTTGGTAGTAACAGGGATCCAGTTTACACGCACATCCCCATTGCTACAACCATATGTACAACACAGTTATCATATCTAACGAAGCAGTTTTATGATCACGAACATGAATACATTTCTAGATATTGACTTACAAAATCGACTTGTAAGATAAAGTTTGCCCTCACTTATAAATTATTAAAAAACCTTATCTTTAATCGATATGAGATCTCCAATAATAACATTGAAAGAAAGTAGAAGAGGAAGCTATGCAACTGATCTGGCTATAGCTAATCAAATTCAGAGGCATTCAATCTGTGCATAACTTTTGCAATGTTCATAAGTGTATGTAGGCAATCAGCAATTTACAGATAATTCACAGATGAAATATTACAAAAGTCAGAGATTACCAACCTGATCATGTCAACTAGTTTTGAACGTGAAATCTTAAATCCGGCACTAGCAAGTGCATCAACTCTTAGCGATGCTTCTGTAGTTTTGAATGATTTTGTTCTGCACACTAAACAAAATCAGTAAAGTCTAACTGATAAATGTTATGTGAAGTTGAGCCCAGTTCAATACTGCACCTTGGTGGTTCATAATCAAGAGAAATTAATGGTATCTTGGTGCAAGTTACTGGAACATTACGAACCTGAGTAACAAGAAAGCAGTCTGAATATAAGTAGTAATAATTATGCAATACAGACACTGCTTAAAAACGGTGTACCAAAATTGCTTTGTCTCCAGACAATTCAAAGCAGAACTTGCATGATCACATAAGAAGCACAGAACTTGCATTTGCTACCATACCTACATATGCTGAATATGTAGGTAACTTTTGTGCCAAATACTCCTTGCAATTTAAGATTTCTCTAATATCTTGTTAGTTATTATTTCTAAATTGTATTGGATTAGATCCTAAAACAAAAACAAACATAAAAATTGGCCCTGAAACACACCAAAATATTTGAACTTGCTAGCCTATAAATTTTTGGAATGGACATTTTATTCTTATAAATGAACTTAAGCAATACTATCTATGTGAATATAAAAATTTCTATATTACTCTATTTATTTAATATTCTGCCATACTAGTATCATAGATTTTTAAAATTCTTGTACCCCAGTAATCTGGAAACAACGTTCATATCCACATCAATGGCAATCAAATATTTACTATTACAACCACAACTATTACTTGTTCTTAGAATTAGATATTTATCCAGAAAAAGTAACTGCAAAAAGCATTATGTGTAATAATATTACCTTAACCAAGGTTGACATGAGAAATTCAACCAGTTCTGGCACAACAATTATCTGTGCACCCTGTTCTCCCTGGATAACAAAGGTAAACAAAGTCTAAGTTTCTTAAAATATGTTTGGTGCACACTAGAGTCAAACAGAACAAAATGGTAAAATAAAGCTCAGAATGAATGCAAATAAGAAAATGTAATCCAGGTCATGTCTATAAACTTAACTTGCAATCGTAGTTGCCAGTCAAATTAAATAGAACTACAGGGACCACACTTTTTAACATTGTTTTCTTTACATATTTGACTTTTTTTTTTCTTTTTGACACATGATTTGATTCATTGTAAGAATAATCTTTCTATTAAAATCACTCTGTTGATCTAAGTAGAAAGATAATAGAAATATTGACTCTTCAAACAACAAAGAGAAGTCATTAACTTTAGAGATCAGAGCAGCATTAGACAAAAATCTTTTATTATGCACAGGCCAAGAGAAGACAAGGAAATTAGAACAGAAAAATGTCGTGCAACAAATTGCAGAATATGATATGAACCACAAGTCCATCAGAAGCTAACAATGTCTATACAACAACCTTAGCACTCATCTGTGCACAGAGCAAAGTTTTAAAGAGAACTTTCCTGAAATAAATCTAATTAAAGAAATACCTGCAGTATAATATCCCCAAGTTTCTCCCTGACAATTCCAGTACCAAGGATTGAGCCAAGGAAGTCACCATGTGAGCAAGGTTCAAACTGGAAGTTCCCTTTAATGCTGAAAAAAGTAATTTTATGTAAACATTAGCAAACACTTCTAGAAACACCAATAATGGATCTAGTGAGCTTGGTGATGAAATTAGAAGATTTACCTTAATGCTAAAATAATATCTGGATCACTAGTCAGTTCTTCTGGATGTCCAACAGAAATCCGACAACGTTCAGCCTAGAGAGAGTACAAGTGTTATGTCTACACACAAATTCAGATAATTTTAGTATCAAAGGACTGGAAAGCATTCATCTGGATATTTACCTGAGGATAACCTCCTTGAGCAATTGCTTTCACATCTGCTAATTTTTCCAAAGCTAGCATAGATTCCTTTAGCACTGGAGGGGTTAGAAAATCTGTATGGAGAATCTCCCGCTTCAATGATGCCCGTCTAGCCTACAACAAATGGACAACAACCAAGTCAGGGATGAAATAATGATATATAGAGCAGGATTTTAAGACATGCAATGGTCCAAGGGCATATTTTTGACATAATCAACATCAAACTTCCATGCAGATAAAAAGGAGTATCAAAGTCCTTGAGTGAGGTATTGATGTTTATGGACTAGAGACCAGGGAAAAACAAGAAAGTACCATCTCAAGAATATGTTTTACTTCTTTTGTTACATTTCTTTCTCCTACTCCCTTGACTAACCTGTCAACTTCTCCGTTTAAAGCTTGTACTGCCTGGCTTACACCTGAAGCTGCACTTAAAAAAAACATTAAAAATGGAAACTGGGTCATGATTGAGAGCCCTCGTAATACATACTTTACAAAACCAGCAGCTCAAAAGTGGCAAAAGAAGTCATGATTACTTCTTTGTTATCACCAGTTACACCTCTTTTCTAAGCACTAATCAATCAATAATAATACCTTAAAATTGGTCAAAATTATTACTACAATATCTGGAGACACTAATAAGTACTCTAGATGACATTAGAACAGCCTTATACAAAATTGCCCCAGTTTCTCAGGAAAAGCATAAGGTCCTCAGATCGTAGGTTTGTAGCAACATCTGGAGATTGCCACAATGTTGAGCCGCTAGGTGGAATCAAAAACAAGTGTGAGACATATTACCATGGAAAAAAGTGCCAAGGACTAACACCATGTCTCAATTCAAAAGATTTAGGCATTATGTTCAAAATTCCTTCCACATTATACACTCCTTACCTGGTCCATTAATATCCACACTGGGACTCCTTCACTAGTCCACTCAAACACACATTCCTGTGATAATTTAATTCTCAACAATTTCTCCCTCAAACTCAAGTGCAGGTACTTAACACTTCTCCTTGTGCAGAAGCCTTTCCCCGGTAATCAATTTTAATAATCAATATTTTCATGAGTACACAAGGCCTATTTTTCCAAGATCAACATGCCTGCCAACATGTTGGCACTCTTCAGTCTTCACCAAACCAACCTACATTACACTGTTTTCTCATCATCTAGAACAAGCGTACTTTTAAAAACCAACCTAGTCATATATGTTACCACTCATTTCTTGAAATCTTTACTACTCATCACCAGGTCGAGCCAGATCAAAACCATCAACTTTCATCCAAGTAAGTACATATTCCCCAAGATTGCCAAGAACATCACAGCTAAAACTGTATTACATTATAGGAAGTCAGTTGGGGTTAAAACTGGCTTTTACCTTTTAGGTCACTTTTTGAAAACACTGATCACAGCAATAGTTGATTTGGTTAATTGACCCATCAAGCACTTTAATAAATGATATATGAGTTTCACTTAAAACAAGTCTCAACAAAAACACTAACTCTAAAAAACACAGACCTCGAAATTCAGAAGAAAGCAGAAAATAGAAGTACACACTGATATTCTGTATTATTTGCAAATTAGAGAAAACACAAAAGGATAACAAATTCTACTACCCAGAGCTAGGCTCCTCTAGAGCAACCAGAGAGGTTCCCCTTCTCTCCAGCCAAAAAAAATCCCCCTCAAAAACTAACAGAAAAATATTACTCTCTCCTCTAACTGTCCTTCCTACTAGTCATGCCACTGTCTTTCTCATACACACTCTTCCCCATTGCGACTTGCTCCCTTCATGGGCTAGTGCTTCACGAAACTCACTTACTCTTTGGGTCTCATCAGTACCAAACCCCCTTCACTATAGCAGGTGTACTTGTGTATCAAGTTCAACATGATCATTCAAACAAGAGGAACACCCTTGCCAAACTACAAAAGGCATGCATATAAAATTCATGAAACCCCTGTCCATTCAGTTATATAAATTCATATCCACTTTGAGTTACAAACATAATGCACCTCAAAATTAAAAAAAAAACAGGCAATGAAGGTAAGGATAAGATTATGAGGTTTACCATTTACAGACACAATAAGATGGGAGTTAGTATATCTCCTGAATTATTGAATACAAAATTATTGTGTTTTACCGTTGAATTAGGCATTTCAAACATTCAGGACAGTTATTAACTTCCTATTGTGCCTGCAATCGATAAATCTCATTCTCTTATCTTTATCTTCATTAACTGGTATTTTGACACACCCACAATTTCTTTTATATAAAAGATTGCAGCTTTTAAGACAATAACCATAATGGACATGTGAAGGCCAAACAGCATCAAATTAAATATATGTAGCATCAAGAAAATTGAAATCGGAAGAAGTATAGACCTGAAGAAGTAGAAACGGACAGAATATGAGAGGAAAGTTTCCTTTGGAAAGAGAAGGTGGCATTGGTGTTGAAGATACGAGAGTGAGATATGGCAAAAGCCTGAGCTGCTCTTCTTAGAATACATGCACTTTCAAAGCTTGTGGCAGCAGCCATGGTGGTTCCACCTTTGTTGGGATGACCTTCAACTCAACAACACCACATTAGAAGCTATGTTGTGTTTTTTCTTTTCTTTTCTTTTTTTTTTTTTTCCATTTTGTGTTTAAGATTGAAAATAATTTATAATTATATTTTTTTATGGCTTTTATTATATGTTTTACCATTATACTATTATCAGTAGACCCTTTTAATGTTTATCCTAAATACCAGATAATATATTTTTGAATTTATTAGATAAGATAATTGAAGATATAATTCAATATAAATGTATTAGATTGAATTTTTTTTTTTTATGATTTGGATAGTATGTAGGTTAACATGAAATCCAACCCATAACTAAAATTATTATAACAATAGTTTATTATTTAACAATTTTTTTTTATTTTAAATTTTTATTTATTATTTCTAAAAAATATTTTACAAAAAAAATTAAAAATTACAAATTTTAACAATTTTTTTTTTGTCAAAATCAGCAATTCAATTGACTAATCCAATCCAATTAATTGATAGTAAGTTGAGTTACATTGAGTTTAAAAAAAAAAAACTCTAAAAATCAGATGTAATTCAACTTAAAGTTTTTTATTAAGTTGGAGGATGAATTTATCCAACTTAACTTGTTTAATCCCCTAAATATTTTAATTTAACTAAAAATCATAATAATTAAATATTTTTATTGCTTAAATTATATTATGATTTATTTTTAATAAATAATTTAATTATTTTAGACATACTATAAATATTTTATGTCATGATACTAGATTGTTTTTAAAAATAAATTATATTTAAAGGAAATGTTTTACTAAGGGTAGTGTTTAATCGCTAGATCTCATTCCATACAAAATATGCAAATTTTATGATGATTTATCAATCAATATAATTATCTGTTAAAATTTGAGTATTTTGAGAACTTCTCGACCTCTCATATTTATTTTATTTTATTTTATGGTTTTGTACCTAAATTTCTCATATAACATTCATATATCCGTCATATTGAACTTATTTTATTAATCGAAACAAAGCTAGTTTTATTTTTTTTTTATATTGTAGAAAGTAATATTTGAAATAACCATTATTGAAATATGCTTAATTTCTTTATCCAATGTGATTTATTTGTGAGTATAATGAATTGAGTTTAATCAATAAAAGTTACAAATAGTATTAAAAATTAAAAGGAATATACTAATGTTAAACTTAGAAGAGAAAGATTTTTATACCTAGATAATGGAAAATAACATTTAGAATTCAAGAACACATCCATTCACTTTGAAAAGTACTTACACCGTTCTACACTAAGTTCAAAAGTTTTAAAACATAAAAAAAATGAGAAAAACAAAAGAAAATAGATTTATTTATAAATTAAAATTAATTTATGTATATATTGAGATAAAGAAATTAGAAAAATTATATGCACAAGTTGAAAATAAAAGTTTAAAGAAATTATATGAAAACTTTTGTACAAATTTTAACTAATGGTTGAGATAAATTTGTGCACATTTGTCCACAAACATATTTCTTTCTTTTAGAGGTATTGGTAGACACATATCCAAGTCAAGGACAACTTTGAGCATGTTTAGGTTTGACCATCTCTTTCAAAAGTGCTTCTAGACTAAAAGATACAACAAAGATTATCTTTGTCTAAAAAGTACTTTTAGCACAAAAAAGTATATCTCAACTATTATCCAAACACGCACTTTGCTGATAAAGTTCAAAAAAGCAGTGATTTGGATGCTATCTGTTATATTGAGGAAAATTCTCCAATCTCAAATCTTTCATTCAGATCCAAATAAATATAAAAACCTATAAACAACAATCCTGTGTAGAAAGTGTAATTTACCTAAAATGAGACACTAGCCTTAACACAAGTACTAACAAGCACAAGTAACCTAATTTAATAGGTTATTTTGCTATTTATCCTACACTATTGATTATTTCATATTGGTACCAATTGTAGCTTAATAAAGACGTTCATTCTCATTGTAGCATCACATCTCAAGTCATGTTCAACAAATATGTAAAATCTCTCATCATAAAGTTCAGTATATCATAGATTCATAGTAAGTTCCTGTGACCAGTTAACTATAGCAACAGGTTAACTATAGCAACAGATTAAAGCTTCCGGTAACATCTCATGAAAACTGAACAAAATTTGAAAAGTACAGAGTCAAGCTAAAAAGTATGCATGCAATGCAACTTCTCTCCAACGCATGAACTAAGCACAACAAAGTGTGTTTGATCTCTATTTTTCCCAAGAGGGTGTGTAGAACATGAATATAACTTATGCTACCTCACAAACCTAGCCACCCACCTCAGAAAATTGGTTTTTCACAGCTTCTACATCTAAAGATCTCAGAAAAGATAGATGTATCCAAGCACGGCCAAAAGGAGGACTACCAAAGCAGCAACTGCAACCCACACCCAGTAATTGTTAGACTTCTTACGCTTGAGAATAACTTTTTTTGGAACTGAATCTGGGCCTCTTGCTCGGCTCCTGGACCTGATACCACTCTCCTTTTGAACCTTTTCCTTCACAGGAGGAGCAGTAAATTGAATGTCATCGTTAACCTTTTCTGGTTCAGTAGCCTCAACAACATCATCTTTTGGTTCATCCTCAGGGTTGGCAACCACTCCAGCACCCGAAGCTTTCTTCTTTGCTTTCTTCTCACGGTCCTATAAAAACCAGTTTCAGGTTTTGGAAAATGTATAATTATAGAATGACAAAGAGAACTGAACAATTGAATCACCTTAAGCTTCTTCTCAGCTTCCTTTTGTGCTCTGATTGCTGCTTTGGCTGCAGCTTTGTCAGCTAACTTCTTCTTTCTTTCCAGAGCCTGCTTTGCTTTCAAAATTTCCTCCTCACGCTTCATCTCTTTCAGCTTTGCAGGATCAATTTCAGGCTCCTTGGCAGGGGTAGCCTTTTTGGGATTTTCAAATTCATATTCATCAGTTACTGCTGAATCCTTAATGTCTGGTTTGGATTTCAAATCTATCCCTTTGTTTTTGGATTCTTTCTGAGCAGACACAGTTTCTTGTGGAGAAGGCTTAGGCTCCTCCTTTGGCTGTTTTGGAACAGCTTTTGGTATTGCTTCAGCTTCAGCAGGCTTTGGTTCTTCCAGTATTGGCTTTTCATCTGGGTTCCTCATCCGTCCATCCCGACTTAACTGGCGCATATCCAATGAGGCCAAAATTCTTTTCTCATAATCATTCCTAAATGCTTTGTCCTTGTTCCACAGTGCCATAAATTTCTCAACCTGACAGGAGTAAAATATAAGATTCAATCACAACCATCAGTAAAAAAAAAAAAAAAGCAGGAAAAAGTGATCAGAAGGTTAAAGCAACATTATGAGGACAGACCTCTGTCTGAAAAACTTCATCAAGGGCATTAATATCTTTCTTGGCAGCCAGATCCCTTGCTTTGTTCAGAACTGTACGACTTTGGTAGAAATAGGAATTCTGAAAAAGAAAATATCAATGCAAATTCAGATATTATTCCACAGTGCTACATAGGACTGAAATAAACAAATTAGTTTAGCACATGTTTCATTCAGTCTTAAAAAATTTATCCATATAATTTTCCACCTATAATTTTCCACCTAGTTTACCAAGCACTTCCCAAAGAAATCAACCCTGGAGTGCTGATATTTTAAAGTGAAACATACCCCCTCCTCACGCTGTTTTTTCAGCTGCTGCATGCTCTCATAAGATTTGTCCCTTTTCTGAGATACAGCTGTCAGTTCCTCCTGCAGAGACTGAATATCCTTGTCAATGGCTTTCAGGGCATCATCAATTTGCTTGATTTTGGACCGAATTACTTCTCTCTCTTTCTTCACTCCATCCAAATCCCCGCCTATAAGCTGCAATGGAAGTTAATTTCTCAATAACCTTTTGAATAATAATACACATTTACTAAAAAATAGTTTCAACAAGGGGAAACTCATTTGCACAAACTAGTAAAACCATCTTACCTTGACCTGATCTTGAATGGCTTCTTTCTGCCCCATAGACTCCTGTAACTTGGTTCTCATTGCAGCATTGGCAATAACTTTCTCCCTTGTCCCCTCAAGCTGTTTGATTTCACGGAGGAGCTGTTTTTCCTCAGTCAATGGAATGCTCTCATGCTGTATGCGGTACTGCAAACTATATATCTGCAACCGTCAACCACACAGGAGTAGTGAGTAATGGAGAATGCATGTTGGGATACCAAGACAAAATTGATGAACTCTACTAAAAGAAACTCAGACTCATAACATACAATACTATTAAGTTCTTCCTCAGATGAACACAAACCACCACGACCCGCATTATTTGTATTGCGCAGCTTGCCCAGTGCTTGCTGCAAAGGTTCTATCTCTTTTATTTTCTCATCCACAATATTCTGAAATTGCCTACTATCACCTCTTAGAGACTTGATTTGAGAAATCAACTCGGCTCGCTCTGACTGCAATGAATGTATAATTACGTCAGATCATTGACAAAGAATCATCACATCATGTCATTTCAGTCTGCAAAATATAACCTCATGGAAAGGATTCAAGCCCCATTAATTTTTTTCTTATAATTTTTCCAGTGAACTTTGTTCCACAACTATTTCCTATGCTTGCTAGCACCAAATGGACTAACCATCAATGAGCTCAATAAATATTTAAATTACAGTTATATTCAAACAATATGGATAAGCACTGGAACAATAAGTATCAAATTGAATAACTTTCTACACAAATGTATTACTTGGTATAACTAAAAGATGATGTCTGCCAAACGTATAAAGGAAGCATGTAATCAGAAAATAAATTATTGAACTTTTTTCTGCACAAATTTTCATATAATTTTTAAAACAATTGTTTGCTACTAGTTTTTTTACACCACCATTACAAAATGGTACTTTTCATCAAGCAACCCAGATGAATTCTTCTCAACTCACCCGCTTTGCCTTCAGTGCTTCAGTGATCTGAAACCGGGCTTGGTTTTTCTTGCTAATCTCTTTGTCAAGCAAATCAATTTTTGACTTTATGGTTGGATCCTCATAAGGCCGCCACCTGACAAAATAATAAGAATGAATCTGCTTAGGTGCAGGCCACTCTTCGGCAGCATCTCTCGGCACATTCGCCTCAGAAACATCATTCCCTTTTGCCGATTCATCTCCATGTGACCCAAATTTGATGGCCTCCGCAGCTCCTGCATCTTTTTCCAGCTTTCCATTCTCCTTCTCGTGTAAAACAGGTTTTCCTCCTTCAGCACCATTCTCCACTGGTCCTTGAACCATCTCAAATCCCACAACCTCAACCGCCATGGTTCCAGCTACAAGACAGCCTCACAAAATCCAAGGAACCTAATAATTCCAAAGCAATAAAGGGAAGATTCATGAGCATATACAGTTCAATATTTTGATCCACAGGCTCAAGAACCAGGTATACAAATGCTAAATCACAAATCAAAAAGAAAAATTTAAGAAACATTAACCATGCATCATCATCATCATTATTATAAAAAAACAACCAAATACACATACAAAAAGACATATATACTGAACGAAGACACAACAAAACTCAGCACTCACATGTCCTCTATATACATAAATTCCATCAATTCGATTATAAACAGCCAATCACGTTAACCGAACAAAGGGATCTACAGATTACCACCTTCATCTCAAACATGCAACGAAACAAGCCACGGTCAACAAAGCTACAAAACAAGATTTAACAAAAAACATCATTTCCCAGGCAAAATCCACCTTCTTATTTGACCAAACCCAACCGGCAAATCCGAATCCCAAAATGGAGAAAAGACGGCAAAACAAAATTCCAAAAGGGTGTGATCTGAATAAATAGAACGATCAACCCACCATAGATGCATCCAGAAAGACAAAAACTTTGAACCTAAAAATCATCCCCACAAGCTAAAAACGGCACAAGCAATGACATAGAGAATACCCAAATGGAGAACGAAAGAGAATTACGGCAAAGGAAGTCCTCTCTTTTCAAAAGGGTCTCCAAATTATAAATCAGATCTCGAGTTCTCGGACCCGAACCTCAAGCCCCTCCTCACTGCGATGACTTAAAACCAAAACCAGTTTCAGAGAGAAAGGAGAATTAACAATTTTCATTTATATAAACAAAAGCGTAGATATTTTTTTTTTTTTTTCATGAGCGGATTTCGCACCTCTCTTTTCTTCTAGTAAAATGTTGGACTACCGTATTTCTTGACGCTGTTATTTTAGGTATATTTTTTTTTCTTTTCTACCCTTTGGATAATTCATAAACTCAAAATAAATAAATAAATATTAAATATAAATCAAAATTAAAATATAAGTTATGGGTTTTTCAGTTTTGATTCTTCTCTGTAAAATATTTCTTCATTATCGTTTTATTCCACATGTATCTAAATCTAAACAGGAAAATTGTCGTCACCAAAATGAGAATCTTGAGAGGATTATACAGAAAGGAATGTATATATATTGATAAAGATGTGCTGCTTTTAGATATATTATATTATCACAAAACATTTATTATTTTTATGATTTTTCTAGTAAAATAGATAAACTGAATATGTTGTTGTAAGATATTAATTTAGTTAAGGTGATTTAAGATGGTAAATTGGAGGATGTTAGGCCCAAGATATAATAGGATTATTTTTGCCTTTTTTTTTTATAAATGATATTTTAAAAATAGAATATAAACTTTAAAAAGGGAGTTTTTCTAAAAAAAAAGTTTCACAGGTATCTATTTAAAAAAGATAGTCTAATAGTTAAAAATAGGTTAATTAATAAACATTTTTTTAGAAAAATTCAATATTTATTTATACCCTACAACACTCATTATGCAATTTTATTTTATGTCTGGTAAGTAATTTATATATTCAGATATAGTCTTAAACTAGTATTTATTAATATTATATTTATATTTATTCTATGTTGCATTAAATATCAATTTTTTTTAATTTGGATAAAAAGATCAAAGAAGGCAAGTGTCATATCAATGATGTTTTAGAATGTTTTTTAAAGGTCTGCCCAATCTTTCATGGAAAATTCAAGTGCCATATCAATGATTTTTTAGAACATTCGTCAGAGGTTTGCCCAATCTTTCATGGAAACTCATTTTTTTTGTACGGCATATTAGAAGGATAAACAATCAAAAAGTTCTTTCAAATCCAAAAGACTACATTTTCACTTTTAGACCTGGTACTTATACATTATGAAAAATCTAAGTCTAGGGATAAAGAGATAAGATATCGATGATTATTTTACATATATATGAGTTTTCTTCCTTACTCACAAGAATACCTCTCTTTAAGAATTTGAAGTATTTTACAGAAAAAAAAATATATATATAAATGAAATAGGACAGAACATTTAAAGCATCACAAGCGAACCATGATAATAAGTTCAGAAATGGAAAGTTTCAAAAATTTTATGAATTTAATAAACATACATTATAATTTCTATTAACTAAGAGTACTCATTTAAAGTGTTGAGAAAGAAAGAACAAAACTCTATATAAGATAACAATAATCATGTTATGTTAGAATCAAAACACTTCTAGATAAAAATAATTAGCATTACTTATTATATAAAAAATACTAAACAAACTCATGCGTTAGAACCATATTATCATATAAATGAGATTAATATATATTATGATGAATGAATAAAATATATGTGAATTGATATATATTCTTTCTATTATAATTTTTTTTCTCTAAATTAGACTGTTTGCATAATGATTTAGGATTGAAAATCAACTTAAACTAAATGTATAGTATCTTATATTTAATTTTTTATGTATTTATTATTTTTAAGTAAATTTCTTCAACTGTAATTGAAATGTTAATTGAATTTACAATGCTTTAGTTTATATAGAATATAGATCTATTACATTACTTTTATGGAAAATCTAGCATTTTATTGATATAGTTAAATTTTTAATTATTATTTTTTAATTATCATAATATATATTTAGTTAACTTTTCAGCATAGGTATTTTATTATGATATTTTACTTTAATTTGGTTAGCTGGTATGTTTTTAAGCGGAATAATTGTTAAAAGAAATAATACATAGTAAAAGTTCTTTTAAAATTTAAAGTAATTCAGATTACGAAGTTTGATTTATTTAGTTTAGTTCAAATTTTATAATTTTTAACCAAATCAAAGCACTTTTTATGTTATTTTAATTGATTTAGGGATGTTTTAATCCAAAATTAAATTAAACAGTATAGTTGATATATGCTAAAGTATAAATATTAATATATATATATATATAATATAAACGATAAACACTTATTTATAACTCTTTTTTATATAATTTTTTAATCAAATTAATTTATCATTTATTAGATAAAAATAATTTAAAAATTTGATAAAATATACAAATTGATATATGCACACAACTTGTCTATTCAAAAGTGTACATGGTTGTCTCACAAAATCATTTTTTTTTATTTCTTCATACAATTATTTTAAAGTCATTTTTATGCAGTCTGATTTAACCCATCTAACTATTTAAAATAGATTGTGACTTTTAGGTCTTACCGACCTTATATTTAGTCAAAAGATTAATGGACCATTTTGATCTGCTTTAAAAAAGATAAAAAACTAAAATAAGGAAGTAAATAAATATTTTTTTAAATTTAAGTAATTATTATTAAAATTAATTTTAATTTTATATATAATAATATTTTATATAAATTATAATATATGTATTGATTTTAATTAAAATTATTTTTAATATTTGTATTCAAACATAATTATTATTTTATAAAATAAATTAACACATTATCCTGTGAAATGGACCAACTTAAGTTAATTTGGTTTGTGAACTAAACTAATTAGGGTGAAATATAGTCTAATTTAATTTAGATTACAATTTTTTATCTACCCTAATTTGTTTTACATTTTCTCTTATTTGTTCATCAAACCAATTGTAACACCCAAAAGTTACATTTTAAGTATATTAAAACATACAAATTAGATATAAACATCTCATTTACATAACAAACTACATAATTAATATATATAAATACACATAACTACATAAACATATAGAAATAATCACAAGCTTCCTCAAACTCTGGTATATATATAATTATTTTGCTTCCATACTAAAATATAATTATAACAATATTATAAATCTTTATAAAAATAAAAGAGTGAATTAATAATTCATTTAAACACATAATTATAGTATAATCATCCATGTGTATACACAAGACTATACATTTTATACATTCAAGATATAAATAACACGTGTATACACAAGACTATACATTTTATACATTCAAGATATAAATAGCAAGTAACTGATTTGGAAAGACTAATATTATCTTAATCTCAAAGATTAATATTTATTATAATATGTTATTTATTTAATAATCTACTCATTTTGGTATATATTTCGTTTAATAATTTTTTATGTGAGAGTGATTTAAATATTGATGATTTCTATTTTTAACTTAATTATAAAAACTTCCATTTGGATATCTATATGATATATCTATCTGTTAAACCTAGTATAATTAGAACTTGGCTATTTTATCAAATCTCCTACCTAAATAATTAAACCACGCCTCATTATCTTAATAATATATAAAATTATTACAATATGTCATTTTAATTATTATTTACAACAACACTAATAAAGTGTTAAATTTCTCAATCAAATTTTATAATTTTACTAATTCTTTTTCCATAACATACATCATAATAATAAAGAATACATAATGTTAATTATCTTAATAATATATAAAATTATTACAATATGTCATTTTAATTATTATTTACAACAACACTAATAAAGTGTTAAATTTCTCAATCAAATTTTATAATTTTACTAATTCTTTTTCCATAACATACATCATAATAATAAAGAATACATAATGTTAGAGGTATGTTGTCACTTGAGTAAAACTATATTACTAGAGCAACCCATCTTCACTAGACATGAAGAGACTTATCCCTCAAATTATAAAAATACCTCTTAAATGACCAACTATATTATTTAAGCTAATTAACACCACTTGAGTGATACTAACTTTAAAGGAAGCACAAAATTAGTTATAATGCTTTTTGGTTGGAACATCTCTGGTCACTTGGGAGATTAACTTGAGAGAAAAGAGAATTAAGGTTAACTCTTTCTCCTTCAAGTATCATTTTGTTGCTTGAATGACATGATTTTGTATACAAGCTTCATAACATTACTAAAAAATACAATATTTTCTAGTTTAAGCAAACATTTATCATTTAAATGGTGAGAACTCTAAATAATAAAAAAATGATATCATATCTTTCGCTCAAGTTATAAACCAAAACTAAAATTCGAGTGAGGAAAATTATCACTTAAAGAGACGAACATGGGATAATTGCAATTGCTTGAATATCAATTTCACACTAACAATAACTAAACACTTAAATCAAATATGCAGAAAACAATAAATTAAAAAATTTCACTAACAACTTTGTATACAAATTCAACCATTTTTATTTATTCAACATTTATTCTAATTCGGATATAACATGTTAATATAATGAAAATCCGAATAATTTAAAAAAAAACTAAAAATAATGTATCAACTCTTAGATTAACCAAAATTAAGAAAGTTCAATAACTAAAATTCAATTCAAAATTCACCATCTATAACCAAGAGAAAGAAACTGACAAATCTCATAAATTCTAAAAATCCTAAGTTATATATATATAAGGAAACAAATTAACGAACAAATTAACAATAAAATCAATAAAAAAATTCTCAATTGGTAGGACATGTGTTAGAATCAAAGAAAAAAAATATTTAGGTTAGAATTGAATAGGATTGGTGTAGCCGAGACAACAAATTAACAAGAAAAAAAATATTAAAAACAAAAAAAATAGTTCCTATACAAAAATAAAAAATAATATAGATTTTTAAAAACGAATAGTGAATTTAAAAATAAATAATTAAATAGTAAAAAATTGAATCATTATACTCAAACATAAAAATATAATTTCAATTTTTACTTTTTTTTAAACTATCCCTCTAAACCATACAAAAAAATAGATCTTACCAAGCTCATTTTAACAATACTACCAAACTATTCATCTCTCTCCTAAGAAGACAGATTCATCTTTTATGAATACCTTTTAGAATACATAATTTTCTTATAAATCTATCTCTGAAATAACTGTTATTTTAGAATACATAATACTTGTGTTTCTACTTGTAGATTGAAAACAAATGCACATACTTTTCGTGCATTAGAAAGAAAAATAAGGTGGGCGTTGAGATCGAGATGGAAAGTGGGAACAACACTAAGTAATTTACATAAATACCCTCTCACCTTCCCTCAACTACCTCAGTGCAATATTTTTTCACATGTTCTCACGTTTTTTTTTATTCCTCCTTTTATTTTTGGTTTCTCTTTTTCTGAATTTTACTTGCCTGCCATTGTTGCAGGTTTTTGTCCTTGAGGAAAGAGTTGCACAGCTGCACCCAAATTGGATAGTGCCATAAGAAGAGACAAACTAAAGAAGATGCTCATGTTGGTATCATAGCTTTTTTCTTAATTAGTTTTATTAAATATTTATTTTTCTTTAAATATTTTGTTTGATTTTATCTTCAACTGAATGTTGAGAATGTTATAATTGATTTTCTATCTCCAATTGGTTAATGTGTATTTCTTCTCTAATTTTCTCTAATTCTACAATAAACTTGTTTTGGAAAAAAAAAAAGTGAATTGAATACAATAAAACTCAAGTAACAATTATGTCATATCCATAGAAAAAAAAAACGGCAACATATATATATATATATATATATATATATATATATATATATATAAAAAAAAAAAGATTTTTTTTTTT
>Ga0209489_100439_pt1 | contig 76655 bp, 25 predicted proteins | sample SiratrowhiteBW_FD_187527 | JGI IMG/M metagenome (GOLD analysis project Ga0209489, IMG submission 187527) | Root nodule microbial communities of legume samples collected from California, USA - Siratro white BW (SPAdes) (version 2) | ecosystem: Host-associated > Plants > Roots > Nodule | place...
TATAATCACTTGGAGAATTATTACACTTTAGAAAACTATTAAAATCTTTATAGAACTATTAAAGACTTTAAAGAGAAGATTGAGATTAGTTGTCATCTTAACCTAAGAAAAATAAAAAATAAATATTTTTAAGAATTAAAATCTTTGTTCGCTTTTCAGGGTAAGAATATTAAGATCAGAGTGTTTACATCCAAAACTTAGCTATAAGAGTGTATGGACACAACATAACCTATGTTTGAAAATAAACACTCATTAGCTTTCATTAAATTGATTTTTCAATCTAATTCTTTTTTAAAAGGTATCATGTTTTTTTGTAAACATTATTGGAAAAAAATTCCACTCTTGATTGAAAGTTTCTCTAGAGAGATACATCTCTTTTTAAATCTTGGTTGAAAATTCCTTACGTGTGACCATTTTTCTTACACTTATAGTGATAAGTTCATTATTCTTTCTAACTCTTTTTACATTTTAGTTTTGTTTAGTTATTTATTCTTAAAAATGTCGAGAGTTTCAATTTACGATATTTGATTAACGAAATCCTTTTGATTCTTCACTTCTTTTGCGATTGTAATTCATTTTCACCAAATATTGTCGTGTATTTTTACATTTTTACAGTTTTTTTGGTTGATTTAATATTTTTTCAAAAATAGACTTCATACATATTTTCATGTTATTGTGCTCTTAATAAATTTATATTATTCAATTTGTTGAATCATATTTTTAAATTATTTTAAGATAACCTATGGAGAGAAATAATGTTTTTATGATTTTATTATGGTTTTTAGATTTAGTTTGATAGACATTGAAGTTCAAATCCATTTTTTAGGTTTGTATCATATATAGGCTAGTCGTATATTTAAACTTACATTCCTTAGGATTTTGTTGGTAAATATTAGTAGTGTTTTGTAGTCAATGTCAAATAGTTTTTTTTTAGTTAATATCAATTGAGTTTATTTTGAATTAATTTCAATTAAGGATACTTTCACGTCAACATTGATTAAGTTATATTTTTGTCATCATAGTGATGAGTTTTCTTAGACTCAAGGAAACTTTGGATCTATCTACTCAAAGTTGAATAAGCATAGACTCTTCTAAGTTATTAGTTTATTGGGGTATCTCTGTTTTTTGGCTTGGTTTAGGAGGCACATAACTTAGGCAAGCTTTAGGAAGATTTTCACTATGTTCTTGGCAAGTTCTTAAAGTCAAGGACTCAAGGGTGGTTCATGAAAACTATGAGAACTCAATGATTTGTTTCTTATATGGGTTTTATTCTAATAGACTACACAAATAGTAGGGTTGAAAAAATCTTGGAGATTTCTGGTGGCTTGATTGATGTTTAGTTATTAAAAAAAAGAAAAAAATCTAAAACTAATTGGGCAAAGGAGTAACCAAGTACACCGTAGCTCATCTTTTTATCCAAACAAAAGTATATTATATGAAAAGGTATTTTATATTATTTTTAAATTCTTGAAAATATTCACATATCTTTATCTTCATTTTCACTTCTTCTTAATTTTCTTTCAAATTTTTCTTGAAGGGAATTCTTTTTGTATATGATCACATCAATAAATTAAAGTTATTTCCAAATCTACATGAATTAAAGTTTTTTCTGCCAACGTTGATAGGGATATTTCTCAGTCAATGTTAAATAAGAATTTTTCTATCAATATCAATTAGATAAATTTTCAATGTAAAACATAGTCTTTTCAATTGCCATCAATTAGAACTTACTTTATGATTAACATTATTGAGATTATTTTTTCATCAATGTAAGTTAAAATTATTTCTCATTTAACTTTATTTAAAATTTTAATAGATAAAGAGACTATTTTTTCGGTCAATATTAACCATTTTTTCAACTAATATTTTTTGAAATTATTATTTTCTGTTTATGGGATTCTTTTTTAATTAATGTCAGGATTTTTTTAATTGGGATTTTTGTTTTCTAACAAAGACTAGAAAAAAATTTGAATAACCATAACTGGTCTTTTTTTGGTGAACTTGGGAAATTCTTCACTTGATATTGATTAAGAGTCAACAAAAAACACTTAACCAATGATAATAAAGAAAAATAACCTTAACTTGATGTTAACCGAAATAAATATTGTCAATATCATGCTTAAAATAACCTTATTCAGTTGACAAAAATATGCTAGCTAAAAAAATCTCAGTAAAATTCGAATGAAAAATAGTTTCAACCAATGTTAAATGAAAAAATATTAATAACCAGTATTTTTTTCAATTATCAAATATATTTAGAGTTAATATTTTATTTAAAAAAGAAAATTAAAATTTAATAACTTAAATTGTTTTAACCAAATAAAAAATTTTAAAATTAAAATACTTCAAATTCAGAGTACATTTATTTTCTTGAAACTATAAAATTGTCTATCTAAACATACGCATACGGTAAAATTTACATGATTTTAGTTATAGGTTTGATGAACTCAAATTCTATTATTTTAGTTATTAAAGATTTTTCAATGAAAAAAAGATAATAATAATAATAATAATAATAATAATAATAATAATAAAATAGTAATAATAATAGTGACAATAATAAGATGGACACTAATATTATTATTTTTAACAAAAATTAATAAATATAAAATATTATAATACTATGTTTTTTAAACTAAAATTAAATTTAATTTGTTTATTTTGAAAAATGAATATAAAGGTGGTTTGAAATAAGTTCGAAATCATTTCAACTTCATTTTAATGAGACATCTTTTTGTTTTAAAATTATGATGACAAACAATATTATTATTGTTGTTAGTGGTAGTGACAATAAAAAATATATATAAATATAAAATATTACTATACTATGCTTTTAAAATTAAGAATTAAGTTTACAATTTTTTTTATTCTGAAAAATGAATGTAAAAATGATTTGAAATAACTTAAAAATTATTCCAACTTCATTTTACTGAGACATATTTTGTTTCAAAAATTATACTTAAAAATAAAAAATTATAAACTCGCAATTTCTCTAAATAAGCCTTGAGTAATACAATCTCATTTTTTCAATACCATAAATATTGGGTATAAGCATCATATAACGAAATTTTAATGTTAAATAGATTGGAGAAATAAGATTTATCTTAAGATTTTATATAGAAAATTCCCAATAGATCAAAGAAAAATAATAAAAAAGAGTAATATTTTAGTAAATCGAAGAAAATTATGTCTCTCTAAAATATTAGAAGAGATAAGTTATATCGTCTTTTAAAAGTGTAAGAGAATATTCACTTTTAAGTGTTATCTTCTCTTTAATTTTTTTTTCGCTGGTATTATTTGGGATAATGCTCAAAATTATGGGACAACTCTATATTAATAGGCAAATTTTGAGCTTCATCATTTACGTCATGGAAGTGGAAGTGGAATTGCAGATATTTTTTCTCCATCATTATGTTTAACCTGAAAAAGTAACCTTTTATCTCCTATTTAATATAATTTTATGAGCTCTTAAAAATAGCGTTTTGTCCCATTAGTTTCATTACTTATTTCTAGTAAGTTATAAGATATGTTTAAATGAGCATATTGAAAGACTTTTAGAAAGAAAAAAAAAAAATTCTCTATATGCTAAATCTGTTGAAGTTTTTTTCATATAATTTGATTATTTAAAGTTGTCCATAAGTTAATTTCATTTTTTTTTATGTTTTCTCTCTTATAAATTCTTTTGAAGAAACTAAATAGACTCATAATATAATTGTTTATTAGTATTTTTTTATGACCCATACTACATTGTCTTTGGTGTGAATCTCGAACACGTCCCTGTTTTCTTTCTTTACTACAAAGTGGTATCCAACACTTATGCATCTTTTTTCTCGAATCAAACAATATTCCTTGCAATTTAAAAGATACCTTTATTCACAATGCACATAATAGTCTTGTGCTTTTTCTAACCAAATTCTTGTATGTGTCAAAATAACTTCTATTCTTTTTCGGGTAGCTGCTATTTGTTCAATTTCTACACAAGATAGAATGCCAATAGTCTATAATTTGAAAACTAACTTAATTCCTCATCCTAGTGTGAATCCGTAACATGTAGCACATTATTTTATTAAGATAGTATGCAAAACATGAATCAACATATGCTCTGATTTCTAATAGCAATTTTAATTCTTTCTACTAAGATTTGACATAAATTGATTAATCAATGTAGCTGCTTAACCAATATCTTGTTTGATACAAATCATTTTAAATATTCACCTTTTGTGATTAGTTACTATAGTCATTTAAATAATTTTGTTTGATACAAATAATTTTAAATATATTTACCTTTTGTGATTAGTTACTACAACCACTTAAATAATTTTAAGGAAAACTAGGGAGTGATCATGTTTTTATGATTTGATTTTGATTATTAGACATAATTGTTAAAGATCTTAATTTCAAATTCATTATTTGGGTCTACATAATTTAGGATATTGGTATTTTTTTTAGTTTACATAGTTATGGTTTTTGTAGTTAATATTAATAGTGTTTTTTTAGTCCATATCAAAAAGGTTTTTTTTTTTTTTCCTTTTTCCAGTTAATGTGAATTGAAATAGTTTTAGTTAAGGTGAATTATGGTTATTTTCTAGTTGACATTGATTACATTTTTTTTCTTCTTAACATTGGTGATGGAAGTTTACTTGGAGTTAAGGAGACATTAGATTTATTTACTCAAATTTCAAGAAATATAAAGTTTTTTTTAAAGCTAATTAGCTCTCAATTTCTTAGTTTATTTTGGTATCTTTGTGTTTTTATCTCGGTTTAGGAGGTTTGTAGCTTAGACAAGACTTACAAAGATTTGTATTATTTATTGACAAGTTCTTAAAGTAAAAAACTCAAAGGCAGTTCACCAACAATTTCAATTAAACCAAAGAATGGAGAATTGAATCGCAACCAGCAGCAACAATTGAACTGCACCAAACCCACCACCGCTTCTTCCTTGCCACACCCCATGACTTTGTTCTAAATGGTATTGCATTACTTATATAAACTAGTGTTAGTTAATAAAAATATGTAATTTTAAATTAATAAACTAATGGAGAGAATATTTTAAATACTAATAAGAGCAGTTATAATAATTTAATAATATTTGATATAAATTTCATGACATTGTAAGACTTACACCAGTAAGACACTGAAATTATTTATTTGATATGCTTTCGTGTACCGAACATTAATGTTTGATCGTTGTTTTGTTTTAAGAATATATTAATAGAAGGGAGATATATTTAAGGTTTATTTGCACAAATTTACCCAAAACAAATTTTTAGAGAAAAAATAAGGGTTTGTTTGCATAAGCTCTTCTACAAACAGACTCATTTTTTTTTTTTTTTTAAATAACTTTACCAAAATTAATTTGCAAATGTTTTTATACAACTTCTTTAAATTCTTATTAATTTGTATATAAACTAATTTTTTTCTTCTAAATATATTCATAGATAAAGTTGTAGAAACTTACATTATTAACCAACTAGACTATGAGCAAATGAAAGAAAGTGTTTCTATTTTGTTTTGTACTTTTAAAATGTTGATGCATAAAGGTGATTGAGCCCAGGGGTGGCTCAATGGGTAAGGCAGGTAAAACAACCGCTTTAGGCCTCAAGGTCTCAAAGGCCTCAAAAAAAGTTAATATGTTTTAGGCCTAAGGCCACAAAGGCCTCAAAAAAATTTAATATACTTTAGACTTCAAGGCCTCAAAAAATTTAATACTCACATATTATTATAAAAAAATATTTAATTTAAAAATTATACTAACAAAATTTTAATTAAAATTTAAATATTTTAACTGACTTTATGTTTACATTGGTGCTATAAATATTTTTAATGACTTTATATTAGTACTATAAATACTATTTAATGAATAATATTCTTGAAACTTTGTTCTAATAAATTAATAATATTTAAAAAAATTCAGCAGTCAAGGAATCTTTCCTATCAAAACTTTATAATTTATCTCTTCCCAATATTCTAATCAATTGATATCATCTCTTTATATATGTCCTCTCATTGTATGACTTTTCCACTTCTCTCCTTCTTTCTTCACTTATTCCTTTATTTCTCTATCCCTTTGTTCCTTCCATAATATTATTGCAACTTGTTTTCAATTTCAAATTTCTTTTATTTGATGAAAATATTGAGAATGAAGTTATTAAATCACCTCAAGAGTCATTTAGAATTGATTATTTTTTATATATTGTAGATAAAACAATTACCACACTCTAAAATAGATTTGAACAATTTAAAATATATGAAGATATTTTTGGTTTTTTATTTAGTATTAAAAATTTAAAGTTACTAGGTTGTGTACTTTTGATGGCTTAGATTTATTTTCCTAATTAAATATCTTAAAAGAGATTATAGGATTGGAAAATGATAAACCAAATGACATTCTTAATTATATAAAAAGAATAAATTCTTTTCCAAATGCATATAGAATAATGTTAACAATTTCAGTATCAGTTGCTTCAGCGATTAACAATTTTAGTATCAGTTGTTTCCGCTGAAAGGAGTTTTTTAAAATTTAAACTAATAAAATCTTATTTAAGATCAACAATGTCTCAACAAAACAAAGATTAAAGGGATTAACTTTATTGTCTATTGAAAAAGATTTTTTAAATAAAATTAATTATGATAATTTTGCATCAAAAAAGCTTGAAAAATAAATTTTAAATAAAAATATCATTTTAATTATTTTATTAATTTAATAAAAGCCTCAATTTTTTTTTTGCTTTAAACCTCTTAAAGTCTTGAGGTGCCACTGATTGAGCCATGAAAGTTCTTAAGAGGCAAAGAAACAAAAGTGATGAGAATTGACAAGCCAACTGTTATAGTTTAATAGATGCCAGGCATAACATATGGCATGCCAGCATCAACCCCAGACATTATCCCAGATTCCAATCTCTCTGCTTAATGTCAATGTACAAATATTTTAATAGAAAACTTATGATGACTTCAACTATTTAACCACAAAAATATTTATTTTATATAATTATTGACTAAAATACCAGTTTCAAATATAATCACACATTTTTTTTTAAATTTCGTCAGACGTCATATAAATATTTCATGTGAAATTGTTATTATTTACTTTCAATTAAAAATTTATATTTTAATTTCTTTGATCCATATTTATTATTAGATTCTCCTGAGAGAAGAGAATCTACTAAAAAGTGACCAAAATTATGATATTGCATGTTACTATATCTATTCTTTGCTTATTTCTTAATTTTATACATATTTCAAGAATATATCCCAAAATTAAAAGCACAAGTTCCCCTTTTAATTGACAAAACACTTCCTTCAAAATAAAGATGTAAAGTGACGTAAAATTGTCGGAACTGATCGTGCAATGCTGCATGTAGCAAGTTGGATAAAATCTTAAAATTTTTTGCTAATTTATCAAATATTTTAATAGCACATTTTCTTTTCTTTTCATAAAATACACAATATTAATTCACTCAATTGATGAACTATATGTTATTGCGAAATTGTAATTACTAACTGAATAACCATGACTACAAATCTTAATAGTCTACATGCAACTTGATTATCCATCGCATTCTTATATGCTATCTCGATTATTCTAGGCAACAAACTCGATAAATTCAAATTATAAAAAGAAAAAAATGATATGTTTGTAAGAACTTGTTCGTAAAAACTAAAATGAAAAAAAAAAAAAAAAAAAAAAAAAAAAAACAAACTTTTTTATCAAATTAAAACTAGATAAATTAGATAACTTACATTAATTAAAGATAGGCTGAATTACAGTACACAAGTGTCTATAATAAATCTTATTTTATAAATAAGTTATCCAAAATTGAATTAATCTTAAAATTCATTTCCTAATAGGTTGTAAGAGTCTATTTTAACCATATTAATCGGGCTTATTCTGTGGCCCACTATTAAGTCATTACAGGACTATTTACAAATATTTAGTTGAAAATTGCTTCCTGCAGTCCATCAATTCGAACTTGCACCCTATCAATATTGGAAATATCATAAATGCCCTTGACATTTTTATTTGGAATGTTGAACTCCATGGAAGAGGGGTTGATGGTGGTGGCTACATGTGCATCGTGGAGAGTTGGGATTGCTTCGATGAGGTAGTTTCAGGTAAGAATGTGATTTTTTTTTTTCTTACGGTAAGTGGGAAGAAGATGTTTTTGAAAATAAAATCCATAAGAGGATCTTTTATGTGCTTTCCATAATTGATCTTCCAAAATTGTAGTGTATGTTCTAGAAAATGAAATCCATAAGAGGATCTTTTATGGATGGAAATTGACATTCTAGAAATAATAGAAGAAAAACATTTACATTCTGAAAACGTTATTATGAAGGTCAAATCTAAAATAGGGTTTCGAGAATGTAAATTTTCTGTTCCCGCAATATCGTTTTCAGAATGTCAATTTTCTCTTATCGAAAATTATTTCTAAAATATAACATTTGAAAACTGCACCCTCTCAATCTCATTGACTCATTGAGATTATGAACTGAGGAGAATAAATAATAAACTTTCATCATTACATACATCGCATACACACATTCTATAAAGCTTGTTCGATCTTTATGTTTATAAAACATGTTTATCTGGCAAAACCTTAAGTTATATGAGTCGATTTGAATACAGTATGCTTAAAATTAATTAATATATACAATTCACATATTTTAAGTATCTCATTAAATTTAAATTCAATCAAATTCAAATACAAAATTACATAGAAATATAAAATAAAATAACTCTAATAAAAAGCAAATTATCATCAAATTTCTTTATTTTAACATATAGTTTCAAATATATTTAGATTAGATATAATTGTTGTTTTATAATACAAAGATTGGAAATAGCTGACAAAGTCTTCAGATTAAATTTATTTAGTCCATGTGGAATGAGTGTAAAATATCCATTTAAAAATTTTCTAAAAAAGGCAAGTGTGCACCTATATAAGCTGTGAAATACATGGGTGATCTTCGGACTTGTTTTCAAATATCGTAGAAAAAAAATTCTAAACCTAAATATTATCCTATTATCAATATATAAATTCTTCTAAGAAAACTTTGTATTTCTTATTTATTGGACTAAAATTGGACCAATCAGACCAATTTAATCAGAAACTAATCAGGTTGTTAGTTTGGATAGGTAAAATTACTAGTAGAAAATTAGTTTGGACTGATATTTAAAAAATAAATATTTTTCATCTCTTCAAATGATTTTACGATAAAGAAAGGTTCATACGTGAGATGTAGGTATAATTACTATTATGTAGTTATTCAATTATTATTTTCTATCTTGTATGCCATGTAATATAATCCTTAGAATCGTAATTCAATGCTAGAGATAGCGCAGGTTTCGTAGTTCAATCCTGTCTTCATACACTAAATTTATTCATAATTACATACTCTGTGGTCCTGTTAAGATAAATTTTCCTATAAATTCTGATAAACTAAAATTAACTTACGTACTTTAATTTTTAAAAACATGAAGGAAAAACTTCTAACAAAAATGAGAACACGAGACCATTTAAACTTCAAGGGAGACTCACTGCATTTCAGGTTAATTCTAGTAGTGTTCATAAAGAAATTCATTAGAACAGGAGTTATGCACGGTAGAAGTATAACAATATTACTAACTGAAGTTTCAACAGGTATTTAGCAGAGGCAGACATATCTACAACAGAGAGTTATGTATGTTCATGCTTTATTTACTGTCTGTCCCTGCGAGTACCCAAATCAGAAGCAACTTGAGCTGCTCTGGTTAGAGCACCTGACACCCACAAGGCACCTTTTGAAAAATAGCTGCTGTTTACCACAGAGTTTGCAGCCGCAGCTACCGATCTTCCTGCTGTGGATGCCGCCGCAATGGTTGTTTCAGAGACATTATATCTCTGATCCACAGATTTAACAGCTCCAATACCAGCAGATATCTTATCTGTGAGGCCAATTCTCTGGCTCAGTTCAGAAACCTTTGCTGTTGCAGTGGCAGAAACCTGATGAGACTCGTCAAAGTCTTTAGCCTTAGCTAGCGCATCCTTGCTGAGAACATATCCCTTTGCTAGCATGGTCTTTACGACTTCTTGGGCCATGGTGACTGCTTCTCCGGCAGAGGAAACAAATTGACTGTTCTGTGTCTAAAAGAGAAAATGTAGCAATATAGAATGTCACACCATGAGCAGAAAGCCATAATAATTAGCAATTTATCGATTGAGAGAAATATATATACTTACAGTTGAAGAAGCCTCGTCCTCGTGAGTATAAGAGGGCCGGTTCCAAAAATCAAATTCATTTTCATATTGCCCCCATCGTGTTATGCATACGCGTTGATCTAAAATAGTGGCTCCCTGACAGAACATATTAGGAAGAAAGGCACAGATTATTAGACACAACTCACTAGGCAGATGTTACTTGATGTATACCTGCTGCTATTTATAATAGAATGATTAGTTCATTACATTCAGTTAGTCAACTACGCAGTTATTCAGCTGTTATATTAGGAGGCATGGTTACAGATTAAGTACCTGTAAATAAGACATTTGACAACAACTGATTCCGGTGTTATATAGAAACACAAATAAAAAGTATGCTGAGAAAATATGAACAAGCAGAAAAATAGAAGGCTGTAATTCATAATTGCAAGCACACCATTACAAGCATGTCACTGCTCTTCGTATAGAACTAAAACATGACTGAAAATTTTGAAAAAAAGCACAACCAAATCAGTGCTCATAAAAGCATAATATAACCAAAAAAATCACAATAACATCATCTAAAGACTCTGTCAACTGACAGTTAATTATTTAGTAATATCTTTGGCTGAATAACCAAGGCATTTTCCAACAGATTCAATGACACTGTTCATTTTCGTAAATTTAAAGTCATTTTATGAAGAACATGTTACGGAACTTATCCCTGAGGCAACTTAATAACTAGTAGAGTACATGACCGTTCCAGTGTCGATATACAAGTATTTTGGACACGAGTTTGTTAAATACTCACACTAAGCAAGCATGCAGTTTCTTGTGAGTATGCATCTTTGAACGTCACATAAGCAGTACAAGCATAATCACCAGACCTGTATTCAGCAATAACCAGCCATCAGATAAAACTTTAAATAGCTAAAAATTAATAATATCTCAAACAAATGTGGTAAAATCCAAAACTGGTAATTTCAGTTCGACTGCTAAAACAGACTACCAAACATAAATGATCAATCCTCTTTAACAGGCAGGAAAAATAAAAATGATCTCTTTATGAAAAAGCTTAATATTCAAAAACACCAAATGAATATTTATATTCATATCCAAAGCGTCTAATTCAATTTGTTTCCAGGTCAAAATTTATAAACGTTAAGATAAGCCAAGACATTAAGGATGCAAAATTAAGTTCAAATAAACAATTTGTGATGCACTAGCCTCTGGCTTATCATCCTCTGCCTTCGTCAGCATGCAAGCTGGCCTTGGAAGGGCAGAACGGTGAAATCAATCATGCCAATTCCTTGTTCAGAACTCATTCGACCTTGGACTTTGGAACCATTCACAAAGTTAACATGCATCAGGACCGACTTCACAGGTTGGGTTGCCAACTTATACCTTGTCACATTACATAGACCACATGCAATATAACGGCTATAATGTCATAATAACTCTTCCGCCAAGACTATTCCTCTATAAGACAGATTGGCCAACATGGTATCCCTCTAATCCTCCAAAGCTACTCCTATATAAGGTTTAATGACTTTTCCCACCAAAACTACTCCTATATAAGGTCTAACCACTTTTTCCCCCAAAACTAAGAGCTGAACCTCACATGTTGGTGATAATTGGCACTTATACTTGCTTTTCAGCAGTATTTTGGTGTAATTTGATCAATATTGCAATAAATACCTTCTACATTTTACAAGTTTAGTTTTATGCCCTTTTCCACTGGATCTTTATCTTTTAGTTTAATTTTGAAGGAATTCAGTTTAAGCTTTTTGCAGAAAGATGACGACAGGTGCTCTCACTGAGACAGTGAAGAAATGAATTTTCTTAAGCCACTAACTGCACTTAAGTAAGACTCCCACTTGAAGCCTGAAGATCCACAAACCTAGCTTAAGTGAGGTATGTATGCTCACTTAAGTGAGCCCCTCAAATAAAGCCTAGAAACTCTATATGCTCGATTAAGCAAGCCAACTTTTCTCGCTTAAGCAAATCTATCACTTGAGGTCCACGAAACCTGTTTTTAAAAGCCTAAGGAGCCGAAAAGAAAATATACTTTTGGAGGCTATGACTGAAGCATGTCAAAGAGAGTTGACTATGACGGCTTCTATGCTCAAGGGAAGCTCTCAAAATTTCTTCATCATCTTTTCTATCATTCATGGCTATGACTAGGGTCGAACTTTGCAGTAATAACACAATCCTTTATAACAACGAATATGTTCTTTGCTTGAGAGAGGTGTTTGTACTTAGTGTGGGGAGGAGCCAACAATGAGGGCAAAAGAGCATGAACGGCCAAGTGGGCCAACCACTAGAGGTAGAAAAGTTGAAGGAGAAGAGATAGTTACCAGTGGAGGATGAGTGCAAAAAGAGCAGCGTCAATTGTCAAATTTGTCTTCCTGTAGTTTCACTAAAGGCACTACTTTGGGAAGCTAGGCTGGTTTAGGCGCTTGAACTCTCGTCTAATTTCTGGTGAGAGACCAGAGTTGAAACAAGTCAAAAGAAAAGGGTGAGGCAACACCACAATGGGATTAGCCAACCATTTGAATTTTTTAAGGCAAGGGTTAAAGGAGCTGTGTTATGCTAACTTGAAGAGTGTTGCCGGGGTTGTCAGAGTAAGACAGCAAATTGCATCTCAAGCGACTATAATAACCCTTGCCGAAATAGGATAAGGTCATTGTGTACATACACTAATACCAACTAAGAGTTGATCCTTCCATTTAGAATGACACAACGGAAAGTTGTTCAGATTCAGGAGTGCTGAGGTACTCAATATTGTGAAATTTGAAGATCCACCCTATAGCTTCAGTTAAGGGTGGTGGGGAATGGATGAAACAGGGGAAATAGATTGACGGATGGAGAGAGATCATTGAGTAAGAATAGCATCAAACTTAGCTGAGAGATATTTTTGAGTGGATGCGAGAGTAGAGTAATTCTTGGTAAGGAGCTTCACAGACTCCTCCAACGGGTATTATCATCCATCACAATTAAAAGCACTAAATTGACATGAACACAAGAAATTTCCTTGAGTTCAAGGCCAACTCTAAAACACAAACAAATAAATTGATAATTCTCTTGCCTCTATTTATTACTCTGCTTGATTTATATAAAGGATGGCTCAATACACCAATCGTAACAGAAAAATGCAAAGATGCAATAACAGAAGGATGCAATGACGAAATAACATAATGTCTATGTGGCAATAACAAACTAAAGGAATATAACAGAATAAGAAAACTGAATTCTATCTTGATTGGGATCTGAATCTTCAGGCATAATAACGACTGAGGTTGACAATGTTCCTTTTGGACCTGTCTTCTTCCACTGAATGCTCCTCATTACTAAGTGTATTCCCCTGTCCATCACTAATTTTCCATGTTTGTTGGGGTTTAATGTAATTAAAATACTTCCACGTTATTACTATTTTTCCTATCTAAAAAATCTGTTATTGTTATCTTTTATACTTATTGTCAATTTTTAGATTGATCCTATACGTTCACTTGTTCTAAAAAACTCATTTGAAATTGCAAATTTGAAAAGACAAACTCAACTAGAATTGGTCATCATTAAAACCTCTGTTACTAATATAAGTCGAATCCAAGAGATTGGTAGTGGAATCAAGGAACTTGGATTCTTTTGCTTAATGAACCAAGGCTAGTATAAAAATAAGCGTTAATGATAACATAGTTTTATCGGAATAGGAATAATAGGCAGTGCATGGTATGTTAGTTTAGTGAAGTTAAACACAGCTATTCTTACAATTTTAACAACCCCTTTTCTCTAGCATACCAAGTATTCGATGAAATTCCCATGTAGCTTTCCTTACCTTAAACTCTTTAACTTTCAACAATTGTTTTTACTCTTGCCAAAATCCAAACAGTTGGCTCACCAAGATTATACCATTACATAGGCCATGTTCATTATATAGGCTTAACGCCTATTCCTGCCAAAACTACTCCCATCCCATGTAAGGCAGATTTGCCAACTGGGTATGAATTTAATCCTCAATATTCCCCTCATAGTCGGACTTATTGCAGATAACAACCATCGGATAACTAATCACCTCTGCACTGAATCCTTCCTTTGGCGAGCACAACCAGCCGGAAATCGCCTTAGCTGTGTCCACCTTTGGTTTGTGAACGGAACACAATTAACATGTACAGTTTCTTCCAATTCGGATTCACAGCTATGACGAGTCAACAATTCCAATCGTCAAGTACAAAAATTTGAGCTATGCTACGAAACTTATAATAAAATCAATATCATCAACAATTAAGAATTACCCAATTCAAAATAAAACTATAATTTTTCCAAGGAGAAAGAATCATTTAAATTAAAAGCTTACCTGATAATTTCAACACTCTCAATGACACCAGAAAAAGCAAAGAAATCACGGACATCCTTGTCAGTGACTTTCGGAGAGAGACCCGTAACCTCTACAGTGTACCCTCCAGAACTCATGTTTCTCAGCTGTGTTCTGAAACTACAAGGAACTAAGTAAGTAGAACAGTCCAGAACATTAACACAAAAAAGGAGTACAGGTTTCAATTATTTTATTTTGAAACAAGTCATAATTAAAGAAGAAGATCAATAACAAGAAAGAAATTGTGAAAATGAAAGCTTAATAGCAAATATTATTAGAAAAAAATTAAATTCCAAAATAAATAACAACATAATGTAGAAAATAAAAATTGTATACTCACAAATATTTTTTGCACAACCATTCTCTGAAAAAATATTTTTTATAGGAATACACAAATAGATATTATGTTTCCCATCTTCATCGCTCTCTTCTAAGCACATAAGTCTACTATATATATATATATATATAAAGCTAGTATTTGTTACGAACTATTCATTACTGTGTTACTGGTAGTATTTGTCTCTTTGTTGAATTTCACATGATTAGGACTTTTTATTTCATTCTTTTTTTTTTTCAACAGTGTTGAGCATTCTATTACTTTTTTAACAATGTGACATGGTATTCAATAAATAAGTAAAAATAAATTAGCTTCAAGTTTGTTATATTTATTATTGTTTGTTTTGTTAAGAATTAGCTTACCTTAATTAAATTTATTGTAGGGTGTCTATCATATAAATAGAAAATAATAATAATAGAAAATTCGTAAACATAGACAATAGAAAGTAATTAATAAAAGGAAGAATAAAAAAAATATCAAATACAAAAATTAATATGATTTAATTAAAGTGTTAACTAATTTCAATATATGTTTATTAGAAAATTCATTAAATTCATAAATTACAAATTCATAGTTTCTAATACATAATAAATTTTCATTGAACTACAACTCAAACATTAGCTTTTATTAATAATACAAAGGTTTTATTTATACAATAATATCATTATAACTGACACATCTGAAACGTACTTAGACTAATGAAGAAGATATGTGAATATTGTTTCTTATTATTAAATTAAATGTCACTTAGACGGTTTCACTAGATGATTCAAGATTCAATGTATGCTAAGAGATTATAAAGTCTATTAAGACCATCTACCACATATGATAGAAGTTGTATACCAAAACATTGGACGAATAACAAGATTAGAAGGTCTAGGAATCTTTAGACAAGATTTTATTTAGTCAATTTTCACAAATCTCCATATTGGTTCAACAAAAATTTTCTACATGAGAGTCACTACCTACCGCTAATCTCATTACAAGCTTAATCACTAATCACTTGGATCAAATCCAAGCAATGAAAATAACTTGTTATTTGACAAAACCTTCATAATCTAGGGATTATAATTTGTTGAGACATTCATCACCTTCACAAATCTTCGTGCAATCTCTTCCCTTACGAAATGCAACCTAATATCAATGTGCTTAGTTCTTTTATGTAGACCTGGTTCTTAAGTAGTTGTATCGTGTCGTTACTGTTAGAGAAGACAATGATAATTTGGTCTTGCACCTTCAGCTCCTGGTTAAACCCTTCAATCATAGGGCTTCTTTCACAACTTTTGTCATGGAAATGTACTTTGTTTTAGTGGTTGATAAACTCATTACCTTTTATAAACTGATCTTCCAATTGATAGCAATATTATAAGCAATGAACACATAGCTCGTGAAAGACTTTTTAGTGCTTAAACACCCATCAAAGTCTTAATCACACAAATCCTTCTATTAGATCATATCTAACAAACCTTTTAGCTCCACCATAAACTAAAACTTTTCCATGCAATTCATTCAAGTAACAAAGAAGTCACTTAAGAGCTTGTTAAGAAGTTGGCCCAGGATTTATATGAACCTGCTAAAGATGCTTACAACATAAGCTATATTAGGGTGTATGCAGACCATTGGATACATAATAGAACCAACTATATTGGCATACGGAATACCATCCATATAACATTGTTCCTCTACTATTTAGGACATTTTTCATCACCCAACTTATAATGAGACACAAGAGGTGTGCATACATGTTTTAAGTTTGTAATACCAAACTTCTCAAGGATTTTTCTGAGATAGGTCTCCTGAGACACATATAGACGTTTCAAATCATTTCATCTAATGATCTCAATCCCCAAAATCTTCCTAGTAGGTCTAAGGTCCTTCATCTCAAATTTGTTATTCAACTCAGTTTTAACCTTTTGCACATCAGGTTTACTATTGATTGCAATTAGAATGTCATCTATATACAACATCAATATTATAAATTGACCTCCTAGTAAAAATTTGAAGTAGAAGCAAGTATCATACTTGCTACATTCAAAGTCAATTCTTGTAATGAACTCATCAAAATGTTTTTTCCGTTGCCTTAAGGATTGTTTCAGATCATATAAGGATATGTTTAACTTACAACGTAATTCTTCTTGTCTCCTACCTCAAATCCTTCTGGTTGCTTCATATAAATTATCTCCTCTAAGTCTCTATATACGAACACAATCTTAATGTCCATTTGTTTTAGCTCAAGGGTAACCTCAACAACCATGGCTAACAATATCTAAATTATTTGTGTTTTACCACAGGAGAAACACATTATTATAATCAATTACTTTTCTTTGAGTAAAGTTTTTAGCCACCAATATCGCCTTGAACTTTTGTTGACTAGTTTTTGAAATACAATCTTTACTTTTGAAATTTCATTTAGAATTGACCAACCTAGAACCCATAGGTCTACGAAAAAGAGTCTAGCTATTGTTCAAACGAAGTGAGTTTATCTCCTCATTCATGGAGTCTTCTCTTTACTTGATAATGTGGAGGATACATTAGAAGATTCATTTTCTAATACCTTACTAGCAACTATTAAGGATTATGTAATAAGTTTTGCATATCCACGCCTCTTTCGAGCTTTTACTGTTCTACTTGTTCTTTGACAAGCATGTAATAATCAAAACATTTGTCTTTATCAAAAGTTTCTTATCTATCATCTACTAAATCATGTAACACATGATCCTCTAGAAAACCATACGCTTCTTCTTTGCTAGACTCCATCTTAATGTTAGCCATTTCACCATCATGACTACTCCAAGTCTCACATTTTGAAACTCTTTACTTATAAGTCATTTTAGTTTCATTGAAGATGACATCCCAACTAATGATACACTTTTTAAATCCTACCTCATGACATCATAAATCATATCCTTTCACACTTTCTCGATAGCCCATAAACATGCATTTAATAGCACGTGCATCCAATTTTCTTTGCCTTATATGAGCATAAGTAACACAACCAAAGATTCTTAGGTCTTCAAGGTTGGGGAATGTCTTGACCAGATCTCCTCAGGAGTGTTCATCTCTAGTGTTGTTGAGGGACATGTATTGATTAGACAAGCAACAATAGCAACAATTTCAACCCAAAACACCTTTGGAACTCCAACACTAACTCTTTAAGATTATTATCAGCTACTAACCTCTTCATCGTCTTACCAGTTTGGTCCTCCATTAGATGCTTCCAACTCTTAAAATTCTCAACTTCATCCTTAGTGTTCCTATAATAGATCCATAACTTTCTCAAGTAGTCATCTACTATTGATAGGAAGTATTTAACATTAGATTGTGAAGAAGTTGTAAATGACCCTTATAAGTCAGCATGAATGTAATCACGGGTTACCTTTATTCTCTACTGACCTACATTACGCAGGCTTTTCCTTGGACACAGTGTTCACAAAATCTTGGTTATCAAAGTCAATCAACCGTGATGCCTTGAATGTCATGGGAAGTGATTTCTCCAACAAACCTGGGTTCTGACTAATAAAAGAATTTAAGAGTCAACGATGGAAAATCTTGTGAAAGTGACAACCCTATCAAACTTCTGTTGCCAGTCTCCTGGAGTTCAAGTACAATTCTTTTCTGATCTTCAAAAATTGTTCTTGTTTCTGAAGCAGATAAATCAACCATCTTTAACTTCTCCCTTTCAACCGTTACAACATATTTATTTGGTCCCTTTGAGAAGAGCATGTCTCCTCAAGAGCATTTGTTTTAATGATCAAGGTATCCAACTGTGCACACATTTCCCAGAATATTCTTCGTATTTTTCTACTTCTGCAGTCAAAGCTTAGACTTGTAAAAGCTGACGATCTCGATCATCCCTAATTTGTTTCAATTCTTCCCAAAGGCCTTTGAGTTCATTTGGTAAAATTTCTTTTTGCCTAGTAATCTCTCGTCCTGTGAAGCTCTGAGGGATGCCAACTGATCCTGCAATGCCTTATTGTGGCCTCTCACATTGCTAAGGTTCACAACAATGGTTGCTTTCTCCACCTCCAATTGTTTTTGTGCCTCATTAGTTGTTTCAAGATCTGATTGAAAACGACTATTGTACTGTTGCAAACTCATGTTATACTCTTGTGATCGTTCGTACAAGTCCTCATTTGAAATGGCCTTGGCTGCACTTCTGGCTTCCTGTTCTTTTTAATAACATGCAATAGCTACCATTTTATTTGACTCTTCCCTTGCAATTCTCTCTTCTAAAGACGAAATTATTGGCTTCAAATTAGATATAGTCTTATCCAACTCTTCAATCTCAATTTTCATCTTGTTCTCAGTTTCAATGCATTTCTTCTTAACACTAGGAGAATTGACGAAAAAGGAGCCATGTGGGTATGTTTTCGAAACGCCATTGGGGAAGAGGAATGCGAAAAGAAGATGAAGATTTTGGTGGGGTTTGGTGGTAAGTGTGGTGGCGAGGTTTCTTATGGTTTAGACACGTGTATGGATAATACATTTCCTAGATACACTGCTGAAATCTTGACACTTTTGTAGTCATACCAAAAGGGGTTGAAGTAGTGAGCTTTTTGAGAGGCTTGGGGAGGTGGCTTTTGGCTTACAAGGTGCAATAGAAGTGCATGGGAGAATTTGGCTTAGTGATAAGGTGACAGGGAAGGAAGGAGTAGAATGGGTTATGGGTTGAACCGGCGGAAGTACATCGTAGGACGTGGTGCACAAATGCATGGGAGCGGAGACCATCTTGGTTTTGGTGTGGGGTTGAAGGATTGCGGTGTTGAGAGCCACATTCTAGAGCTTGTGGTTGTGGGAGCGGCTGCAACGTGGTACAGTGTGTTAGAAATTTGCTTTTGAAACTACACATTGATTTAGTCATTTTCTAAATATATTTTTAATTAGAATATTTGCTCTTAATTGTTATAATATTCGCTCTTAATTATTTCGTAGACATTAAGATTTCAATTTGTTATAATTGCTCCTAAACTTTAAGAGGAGTTATTTCAGTCAGATATTTTTTCTTTCTGCAAGTATTATAAATGTATGTTATTGATGGCTCAGAAAAATAAGAAGAAATAACAATATTTTCTCTTCATACATATTTCCTCCTATTTTATAAAACCATCAATTGGTATCAGAGCTCTTGGTTCTTAAGGGTCTGTGTGTGAGACCACGAAAAAAAAAACAACAGAAGGAAACCAGTGAGGAACCTTTTGAGAAAAACAACTTCACCCATGGTGGAAAACTTCATGACAGCACCTCCGATTTTTTCTGGAGAAAACTATCAAATATGGTCTTTCAAAATGAAGTCTTATCTAAAAGCGAGTGGTTTGTGGGATGTTGTAATGTCTGAAATCCACAAGAATATCCAACTGCAGCTCAATTCAGAAATTACAATGATGAAGTAATAAGAAGAGCGAAGGCCAATAAATGTATTCCCTCTGTTGTTTCTGATGTTGTATTCACTAGAATTATGTCCTGTGAAACAACTAAAGAAGTTTGGAACACTCTCCAAGAGGCGTTTCAAAGGAATGAAATAACTTGACAGATGCAAGTTCTCAATCTTAGAAGAGAATTTGAGATGCTGAGAATGAAGGAGGCCGAAACCATCAAAGAATATTTTGATAGGTGCTTAGTAGTGGTCAACAAGATCCTACTATTACGTGAAAATTTACCTGATAGAAGGATCGTAGAAAAAATGTTGGTGAGTCTTCCAGAAAGGTTTGAAGCAAAGATCTCATCACTTGAAGATTCAAGAGTTCACACAATGATTTCACTAACCGAGTTGATGAACTCTCTGCAAATCCAAGAGCAGAGAAGATTGTTGAGAAAAGAGTTGTTGAGAGAAGAGTTGTTGAGAGAAGAGTCGAATACTGAAGGAGTTTTTCTAGTGTTGGGTATCCAAGTGTGAGTCTAAGTCTCATATTGGGTAGAAATGAGTAAGTTGAGTAATATATAAGAAAGAAGACCCATAAACCTACTGCCTTAGGGTTTTGGGTTGAAAGTGGTGTTATTCACTTGTATGTTGGGCCCATTTCTCATTCTTATGAGATCTTCCCAGTTATGGTCCCTCGGATTCTCCCAACAAGTGGTATCAAAGCCGAAGGTTCGTGCCGACGTGACGATGACCGACTCATAAGGTACCGGCTGTGAGTATATAGTGCTCGATGGGGAGTGTAGAAGAGAGACTCTCACTTGAGGGGGAGATTGTTGGGTATCCAAGTGTGAGTCTAAGTCCCACATTGGATAGAAATGAGTAAGTTGAGCAATATATAAGAAAGAAGACCCATAAACCTATTGCCTTAAGGTTTTGGGTTGAAGGTGGTGTCATTCCCTTATGTGGTTTGACTCATTTCTCATTCTTATGAGATCTCCCCATTTATGCCCCCTCGGATTCTCCCAACATTTAGCAAGGTCACAGTTGAGTTACAAAGCAAAGAAGAAAGACTGGAAAAATGAGAAGAAAAGTGATGAGGATGACGATGACGAGAAGGAGAAGTACTCAGCATGTCAACACTGCAAAAAAACTAATCAGCCACATTGGAAATGTTGGTGGAGACCAGATGTGGTATGTAGATCTTGTAATCAAAAGGGTCATGTGGAGAAGGTATGCAAAAGAAAGCAACAAGAGGTGAAAATTGCTCAAGAGACTGATGACAAGAAGGAAGAGCTTCTTTTTGTGGCGACTTGCTTTGCTAGTGACATCACTAGTGAAACATGGTTGATTGATAGTGGATGCACTCATCACATGACACATGATAAAGACATGTTTGTAAAGCTGGACAGAACCCACTCTTTGAAAGTCAGAATTGGGAATGAAGACTATATTGAGGTTAAAGGCATAGGCGACATTGCCATTGATGCTGGCTCGGGTACAAAAATAATCTCTGATGTTCTATATGTCCCTGAAATTAATCAAAATCTGCTAAGTGTTGGGCAACTTTTAGAAAAAGGTTATGTTGTTGTGTTCAAAGATAAAACTTGTGAAGTTTTTTATACAAATGACATTAAATTGATGTCAATAAAGATGAAGGGCAAAAGCTTATCGGTAAACTTGCGAACAAATCTTGCTTACTCTTCTATAGTTAATTCGGGACAGATTTGGCATAAAAGGAAGCATTCTAGGAAGCCTGTTGTAGAAAATCATGGGAAGCCAGTAGTGAAAAATCATGGATTGGATTCTCGTGATTTTGTTAAAGTTTCTAAAGAATTGATTGTGAAAGAGATTAAAGGCCTTGATGTTGTTCGAGAAATAATTGAGCAAGAAGGTTCTAATAAAAATGTGGATGATCATCTTGTGAGAGGTACTAGATCCCTCTCTGACATATATCAAAGATGTAATATAAATGTTTTTGAACCTGCTGACCATGAGGAAACTCTCAATCACCTAAAGTGGAAAAATGATAAGGAGGAGGAGTTGTATATGATTGAGAAGAACAACACTCTTGTTGACATACCCCCAAATAGAAAGGTACAAAAAGATGGAGCTGTTAATCTTGTTTATTACAAAACTGAAAACCAAATTGCAGATTTGTTTACCAAGCCATTATCAGTCAGCAAGTTTGAATTCATAAGACAGAAGATTGGAGTTTGCAGTTACAAAATCAAGGAGGAGTGTTGGAAATTTGCTTTTGAAACTGCACATTGATTTAGTCAGTTTCTAAATATATTTTTAATTAGAATATTTGCTCTTAATTGTTAGAATATTCGCTCTTAATTATTTCGTAGACGTTAAGATTTCAATTTGTTATAACTGCTTCTAAACTTTAAGAGGAGTTATTTCAGTCACATATTTTTCCTTTTTGCAAGCATCATAAATGTAAGCTATTGATGACTCAAAAAATTAAGAAAAAATAACAATATTTTCTCTTCATACATATCTTCTCCTATTCTGTAAAGCGATCACAACGGAGTTGCATGGCGGACTTGGCGGAGGTAAAGGTAGAGACGATTGTATGGGTCTCTTGTTCCTTCTTTACGTTAAAGTTTAACTAATGGATTCTCTTGTACTGTACAAGCATTTCATGAAATCATTAAAATGTCTCACAAGTAATGTTTGGAATATAGTGTCAGCAAATTCACACTTTATTTTTTTTAATGATATGAACTAATCTGCTCTTTTGTTTAGTCTATTAAAAACAAAAATAAAATGAAAATGAAAAACAAATATTTTTTTCTTTTCTTCAAAGATAGCAAAATTTAAACTTGAGAAATTATGCAAAATATTCCCACAAACTCAAATAGACCGACAACTGAGAAAAAATGTATAAATCTAGAGACCATTGATTACTGTATTTCGGAGTTGTCTCCTTTTTAACTAAGTAAATATTTACACTTTGAAATTTTAATTTTTTCTTCTAAATTTATTCATATGTACTATTTTAATCTATAAAAATGAATTAATATTATCGCTTAAAATGACCAATTACACTTTTAAAATTTATTTAAAATTATTTTAATTTTATAAAAGATAAATAATGTTTTGGGTCCTACAAAATAGAAAACTTAATAAAAACATCCTATAAAAATTTTCATGTTAGTTTAGTCTTTATATCATCAATATGCTTCATTATGGTTAATCTCCTTAGTATAATGTGAATAACGAAAATAAAATATGGATCTAATAGGGTAACGAACTTAACATTTTATAACGCACAGAGGATAAGGTTGTAAATAGAAACAGCATTTGACCATAAAACTTCAGTTGTTGAAACTGTACAACTCTTTGCTGTTTTAAACTGATCTTAGAATTTTTAATTACTCTGCTTAATTTGATATTAATTAGTTTTTGTTGTACAATGAATATTAACAGGATAAATTAAAGTTACATAGAAAAGGAAAATTATATTAATAAAATTTAATTATTCTTTAAATCCATGTACTTTTATGAAATGTTTTCAACAGAAGAAATTTAAATATTATTTTCAATTTAATAAATTAATTACTTTACATTAATTATTTTTAAATCTTAAGTAATATCATAAAAGTTTGGTAATGAGTGGTTATCTTTGATGTATTCCAAATCTCTTTGAATAATCTTAATTTTCTTATCTTCCTCTCTCCTTTTGAAAAACAAAGAATACTAATAATTTAACGTATACAAACAGTTGGCAAATGCAGAGAGAACTTGGATATAAACAATACGACTATTAATGGAATGAGCCTTATCACTCTTGCAATACTCAGAAAGTCCATGACCATCTGATTCTTCGGACCTGCACAGAAGCTTGAGCAGTTTCAGTAGCATTACAAATTATCAAATGAAGTAGATAAATTAAATTATGGAACTAATATAAGAATAATAAGGCATGGTACCACTTCTGGTCTAATTTTAATCATTAGCCACAATGCATGCACAAATTAATGTAGTCCAAACCCATGTTATATATGAAACTTCCTATACTCCAATATATCTTCATGAACTGTGCCATATCAGTGACCTCTGTAGCATTCTGCAGTAAAATTTATCTCTGATAAGAATTTGTAAACCACCAACAAGCAGAAGTGACATTCAAAACCCATCAAGCATCTAGTAGAAATTAACATTTTGTCAGTGTGTCAATAGAAGAAAATAGAAAATAGTTAGATAAATAAATATTCTCTATTTCCAGTCCCAGGATCTGGAACTGGAAAAGTTTCAACAAGAACGTAGCAGCTATTACAGACTACAAACTTCTTGTCATAAGCTATTATTACATTCTTGCAAAAAACCTTACCTATTTGCAACAGTAGTCACCTTTGTAGCTACGGTAGTCACATCTTCGAAAGATTGACTGCCATGAAGCAAGAAGCGCAAACTGAGATGGAATCTAGTGGCAAGGAAATGGAAACTTTGACAATGTTCTTTAAAGAGAGGAATAATGATCCTGATTATCTGAAATGCTTGTTGGGTATTGAAGTGACTGAAGAAGGTGTTGTTATTTCCCAAGGAAAATATCATCGTAACATTGGGATTGAAGTGATCGAAGAAGGTCTTGTTATTTCAGAAAGAAAATATGATCATAACATTCTTGAGGAAACAAAGATAGTCATATGGATCCAAATCAAAAGTTCATGGTGGACTCGATGAATCTTTATTTTGGATCCAGAAGAGACCGGTAGAAAAACTCATTTGTCTCATTATTATAAGACCTAATATTTATTATGCAGCATGCAAATCATCACATTAACCATCATATATATATATATATATAAAACTTCAAGACAAGACTTGTTATATGAGGAAATACTCAAATTATAAGATATTTATAAGATATTCATTATGGTTAATCTCCTTAGTATTGTCTCTTCATAGAGTAAGAAACAAAACTATTGTTGCCTAATTATAGATCTATGACTTTGATCACTTGTGTAGATTAAACAAATCTTCGAAGAGTCGAAATTTGGTGAAGTTGGACAGATAAAGTTGTATTATGATAATCAATCAATCCTTTATATTGTCTCCAATCTTGTACTTTATGATAGGAGCAAACATAGAGACTGATTATCATTGTATAGGGAAACACTATTGTCCAAGAAACTTAGTAATCAACTTCATTGACCAACTTACAAATTTTAAATCCAAGTCTTTGAGAGGACCTATAATTCAGTTTATATGTTACTAGCTTAACGCATACAATTGTATGCTACAAAAGAAATACTAAAATTATGATCGTTATTTTATTGCAAAACTTTCGTAGAGTTGTTTTATGGGTGTATGTACCTAGCCTAAGAATTGGCTGTTACATGATAACTTCTCCTTGTATCGTATTATTATCTTTTCATATATATAATAAACATCATTTGAGTGCAACAATTCACTGTCTTTTATCATATCTAAATATAAGTCATATCAAAGATGAGCATCTCAAGTTGCATTTCTTCAATAAGAGTGAATAAATAAACTATTTTCAAATATTTTTAAAACCAAACTAGTTTTAGAATCAGTTTTAAAACTGAATTGACTTTAAATGTGTCTCTCGACCACAACTATATAGGCCTACCGGTAGTAAACATGTATGTTTATGGGCATATCATACCTTATATTTGATTAAGAGTTTCACAAGTCATTCAAACATCACATCCACAGTTCCAAAATCTAGGTATGTTTTTCTTGTTATGAAAACTATAGCCTTGGGGATTGTTATTGATCAAAACCGCGAAATTGAAAGAATAAGATTGAAGCAAATTAAAGGAAAAAAAATTATTCTTATTGAAATCATATATATATATATATATATATATATATATATATATATATATATATATATATATCGTGTCCAAGTGTATATATGTAAAAATTTTATATTTTACCCCTTAAATTAAATAAATAATAAATTTTATAAAATAAATAAAACTAAACAAGAATTTCAATTAAAAACAAAATTAAATTATCAACAAGTGTTCAAAAATAATTCATAAGCATAAATCAAAAAGACCAGATCGTCTAGGTGAGAAATCGAGGAGATCAATAAGAATGAGACAAGAGTCAAACTCACATAAGGGAATGATACCATCTTCAACCAAAAACCTTAAGGCATTAGGTTTGTGAGTCTTCTTTTTTATATGTTGCTCAACTTTCTCATTCCTACTCAACGTGGGACTTAGACTCACATTTGGATACCTAACAATCTCTCCCTCAAGTGAGAGTCCCTCTTCTATATTTGTACACTCCCCCTCGAGTGGAAACATTTTCAAACACGAGTATCTCACTTACAAACAATCCTCAACTTTCTCATTCCTACTCAATGTGGGACATAGACTCACACTTAGATACCTAACAACGATGTATCTAGGTTAAAATGTCTCTAATGTGGAATGTAATATGATGTCCTTCTTACTTATAACTTGTATCCATTTATAGATTTTTTTCCTTACAGATTTTGGATTCAGATTATGTTTATTGTTTCTAATATTATTTGTCTCATATTTTGTAGATTTTATTCTCCTATTCTTTTTTCTCTAAGATTTTGTTTTTAATTTTCTAGATTCTGTGGATTTGTTTCTAATTATTTATTTCATATTTTGTTTCCACTTTTCTTTCATATATTTTATTTCTAGATCTGTTTCAAATAAATGAATTTGACTTTGACTATCAGACCAACGCACATCAATGACAAACTCACTCTTCTCAAACTTTGCACCAGCTTAGCATACACTGATAAAATGTCTATTGCAACAAGAATTAGACCATTTTTTATATTAAAAGTTACAATTAAAATAATTGTAGTTAAATCTCAAATAAACCTAATTAGGTAAATTGTAATCAAAATAATGAATTTATTCAATATTATAGTTCAAAAAGATTAAAATTAAATATTTTAAGTGAGTGAAAATATACCTATGAGAAAACTACAATTTTTTTGTACAATATCATTTAAATAGGTTAAAAATATCTAAAAAATAAGATTATTATTTGTAAATTTATTATAACCAATAATATATATATATTTCATATAGTACTTAAATTTATTTATTATCATCAAAATTAGGAGTGATCATTCACACAAGTCATCCAAATTCTAAATTCTAAAACATCTTCTACTCCTTTTTTGAAAATTATTTTGAAAATATCTTATATTTAACAAAATTAATACTACACTTAAAATTAGATTAGTAATTCAACAAACATTCTACAAATTTAAATAAAAAATATTTGATTTTAATTTTTTTTTACCAACTCACATCTTGGTAATTGCCTACTCATCTTTTACTCGTAATGCATTTATAAAAAAGAGTAAAGTTATTCCATTTGTCTCAAAGAGGTTTGGAAATAGGTCAGGCAGGCTAGAGGAGTCCATGACTTGCTCCCATCAAACCAATTTTCTTGGAAGCAGGTTAGACCTAGTTTTTTTTTTTTTTTTCTTCCAAAACATATTTGATTCAAAAGTCTTTCTAGATCTAACAAGTCAATGCATTTAAGTAAATAGTTATACTTTTATAAATACCATTATTATATTAAATTTGTTATAATCTATTAAACGCATTTATTTATTTTAAGTATGCTGATCTACGTAAAAGATCAATCTTATAAGATTATTAAAAGATAAATTTATATCTTACTTAAAGAATTTATAACAACATAGTTTTTAAATAAATAATTTATTATGCTATAGTGTATATTCATAATTATATTTAATAAACATATATTACATAATAATATAAAACAAATCATCAAATTTTTGAAAGATCTTGTAACAAAAATATGTTTCTAAATAGACTTGTAGAATAAGTTAGATCTTCATGTAGAGCTTATCAGGTATTAAAAAATATATATGACAAATAAGTAATATATATGACAAATAAGTAAGTGATTCGTATATTTTTCCTTTTTCTAACAAAGGTTAGAATCATATATCTACCAAAGTTTTCATTTCATAGTCTCCAAGTATGTAGTTGCAACTTTTTCTTAACAAAATCCAAATTTATTTTTCTTGGTTTTCGATGAAATGTTAAATTTTCTTTTATTTGTACTAATGTTTGTACTTGCAGGTGAAAAAAATAATACATTTAGGGTAAGAAAGAGAGATATTGTAGTAAAACTATTTTCATAAGTAATAGTTTATTATCATTCTTAATTTTTACCTAAAATCTTTAAAATAATTTTTTTTAAACAACCAAAAATAAATTAAATAGAAAGAGCACTTTAAGGGTGCTCAAACCCTTATACATCATAATAGACTTGGAAATGTGTATCAATACAACCTATACACCTATTTCAAACATTATTAGACCAAACACATTGGTTCCACGTATGATATTTGTACAAGTAAGAGTATCTAACAAAAATGAATCTATGACAACCAAGTATAGTAAATCCACAATCTAGAACAATCCTGAACAAAACTCCTACACTTCTTATGATACCTTTGTGTTAGGTATTCAAGTGTGAGTCTAAGTCCCACATTAGGTAGGAATGAGAAAGTTAAGCAACATACAAGAAAGAAGACCCACAAATCTAATGCCGTAAGGTTTTGGGTTGGAGGTGGTGTCATTCCCTTGTGTGTTGGGCTCTTGTTCTCATTCTTGTGAGATCTCCTCGATGTTTTCCCTTGGATTCTCCCAACAAGTGGTATCATGGTTTGCGGCTTGGGTGACCCTGTATCGAAAGTCTTCCTGATGGAGATTTCAGGCAAGCGTGTCCCGTATAAGTGTGTGAACGGCGGTACAAGTAAGAGGTCGTTTGCTTCCGTTGGAGGGGAAATGTATCAATGTGGAGGAGGGACTCTCACTTGAGGGGGAGATTATTAGGTATTCAAGTGTTTGTCTAAGTCCCATAGAATGAGAAAGTTGAGCAACATATAAGAAAAAAAACCCATAAACCTAATGCCTTAAGGTTTTGGGTTGAATGTGACACCATTCCCTTATATACATATAAGAAAAAAGACCCATAAACCTAATGCGTTAAGGTTTTGGGTTGAATGTGACGTCATTCCCTTATATGGGTTGGCTCTTGTCTCATTCTTGAGGTTTCTCCCCTTGGATTTCCCAACAAGTGGTATCAGAGCCGATGGTTTGCGGCTTGGGTGACCCTGTATCGAAAGTCTTCCTAATGGAAGTTTTAGGCAAGTGTGTCCCATATAAATGTGTGAACGGTGGTACAAGAAAGAGGTCAGTTGCTTCCACTCGAGGGGGAGTGTATCAATGTGGATGATGGACTCACACTTGAGGGGGAGATTGTTAGGTATTCAAGTGTGAGTCTAAGTCCCACATTGGGTAGGAATGAGAAAGTTGAGCAACATATAAGAAAGAAGACCCACAAACCTAATACCTTAAGGTTTTGAGTTGGAGGTGGTGTCATTCCCTTGTGTGTTGGGCTCTTGTTCTCATTCTTGTAAGATCTCTCCGGTGTTGTCCCCTTGGATTCTCCCAACACTCTGCTAATCTTAGTTGTTGAATTTGGTCTTATCTCCACATCCGCTTATGCTTTTAGTGAATGACTTGCCCCTGTCAGATTCATACACTCCCTCTGATTCATTTGCTACACACAACTACTGGAGTTGATCCAATCTCACCATTTATGTGTACCTGCAAAACAGACATGCTTCTATTTGTTAGGTATCCTAGTATAAGTCTAAGTCTCACATTGGGTAGAAATGAGAAAGTTGAGCAACATATAAGAAAGATTTATTGGTTGGGTTGTTTCTCTTCTTATGAGGCCCAAACCCATTATGTTTTGGTGTGTCTATGACACATGACAGGCCCAATATAATGCATCATTATAATTAGAGTAAAAGGCTAACCTTAAGAGTGTGTCACTATGTGTGTACCTGGGTGTGCAACTATGTGTACCACCGTGAGAGTTTTGGTGTGTGTGGAGAAGTGTGTGACCAACTGCTTTGAAGAAAAGAGAGAGAGGTAATTCGCAGCTATTTCCTATAGCAATATGTGTTGGTTGTTTTAAAGATCTAACGGTGAAACTTTGTCTGATTGAGCTGAAATTTTTATTGAAGATTCCTCACTCATATTTCTTCAATTTGGACGGTGTGATTATCTACTGGAAGTTTGTAGAAGTGTCAGGAATTTTGTGAAGAGCTGCTGCCCGCAGCAAGTTCGTGTTACTGTCAGTCTTGATTGTTTCGGAAATCCAACGGTGAAATCTTCTCCAATTGCTCCGAAATTTTAATTGGAGTTTTATCACTCAGAGTTTGTTGTTTTGGACGGTCGGATTTGAGATGAAAGCAGTAATTTGTTTCCAGAAAATTCGTGAACGTTGTCTATTTTTCTGGTGACGAGATTCTTGAACTCTTCCTTATTAATTTCAATTTGTTGATATTTTTGGGCCATTGTTGGCGACCGTTTTGAGGATTAGGAAGAGTTTTATTGATATGCTCTATGATTAATTTTGTGAGACTCATTGTACCTTTGTTTTGGTATTAGTGGAGTATTTACCGTCTTGTGGGTTTTTTAATCTCTATTAAAAAGTTTTTCTCACGTTAATTATTGGTGTTGATATATTCTTCTGTTTTCGACTGCATATTGGTTTTGTTTGGATTGATTGATTGCATTCAGAGTGTTTCCATATTGTTCTGATAAAAGTGAATCTTATTGCTTCCGCTACCTGACTCCCATCAACTGGCATCAGAGCTTATCGGTTTTGAGCCTGTGGTTTGGTGAACAATGGAAACTAACACATGTAACATAATTACTCTGAATGGCTCCAATTATAATATTTGGAAGACAAAAATGGAAGATTGGCTTTATGTAAAAAAAATTTCGTAATGAGAAACCTTAAGGTTTTGGGTTGAAGGTGATGTCATTTTTTGTGTGATTTTGGCTCAGTTCTCATTCTTGTGAGATCTCCCTGGTTTTGTCCCCTCCTCGAATTACCCAACACTATTATGCTAGACCAATGATTTGTCCCCTCCTCGAATTATCCAACACTATTATGCTAGACCAATGATCAGAGACACTTGAATGATGAGAAGTGTCAATCCCAATATAAGAATAAGATTCTTGTCAACTTGTATTTTAGCCATAAAGAACCTTTAACTATGTTAGACATAAAATCTCTTCATTATTAATAACCCCATCATTAAATATTACTTTATTTTTATAGTTCTATGTCTACATATCTGATATACAATAGTCACTCATACTTTTTTTCATATTCTATTGGTCCTATTAATTTGACACAATTGAAAATTCTGATATTTTAATAAGTTTAGGATTAGAGTTTGATATTTTAAAGTAAAATAAGATGAGAAAGTATTTTAATAAGATATAAACTTACCATGTGCAAAAAATATTATGTACAATTATTTTGTATATTATTATGTATATTACATCAATGATACCCCTGACATTATATTACAGTTATGTTGTTGTGCATATTTAATATGCACTGACATGATATTACACATTTATGACATAATCAAAGTGTTACTCCTTGACTTTCTTTTTTGAAATATAATTCTGTGTGTACAATATATAAGGTTTTTCAATCATCACTGATCATGAAACCAACGTATCAGGTCAGTGATGTCACCAATTCATAGACACCAATAAGTGATGTCCTTCTTATAAATTCAATTTCATTATTGCATGACACGTTCAATAAATCTGCTTATTTTTTTTTTCGTTCAATTATTTAAGTTTTTATAATATCCTTCATGTATTAGTTTAGACTTAGTGTTCTCATTAATTAATATCTGGATAAGCATCTCTCCAGTTCCCATTTTTTTATTTGAGAGAAATTTCCATGTTTAAGAACTTAATTTTTTCAAGAATTTACAAAATTGATAATTTATCTCTTAACTATTTCTCTTCCTTTATTGTTTATTTTATTTTCCATCATCTTTTTTCTTTTCTCTTTTTCAACTAAGCACTGTCACGCATATATCAGACACGTTATTTATTGTGCAACCACTGAACATTACGAGAAACATTACTCCTAAAATTTTATTCAGTTTTTTTTTACTAAAAAATGTAATGAGAAAATAGTTTTAGAAGAAAAGTGGTACAATTAAAATAGTATTTACATATTTGATTACGAAAATAAAAAAAAAATCTATATAAATAGAAAAATCAATTGTTTAACTTTCATTTTAATATTATTAATTTTTAGATAAATTTATTTTTTTATCTTTTTATTTTTACTTTTAAAAAAATTGACTTAATTCTTTATTTAATTGACGACTAGGGACTAATTTTGAATTTATGACACCAAGTCAAGCTGCTCAATCATAATTTTTTATTATAGTAAGTTTATTTTTTATTTTTTATTTTTTTGTGTTTGAGTTAGTTTTGAGTTGTTTTCTCTAATGTGTTCTTTGGTAAACATGTTTTGATGTGGTATGTATGGCTTTAGGATTAGTCTTTGTTAGCTCAAGATTCTAGTGATTTGGTTAGATCGATGATCAGAACTTTCTAGTGTAGGTTAAGTTATCTTTGTGTCTTTAGAAGTTAGAGTTCTTTATGAGTACTCAGGCGTCCAATCAAGTAAGAGAACACATGTTTTTTGCTCATATCTCTAGTTAAATGATTGGAAATATCTTTTATTTTGAATTAGTTAAACTGAGAGTGAATTTACTTAAATAATTGTAGAACTCTAAATAGGATCAAGTGAGTAAAATAGGGATTATAATATTCTAAACACGTAAGAAAGGATTTGAAAAATCCAATTTGAGGTATCTGGACCAATTTTAGAAATTTGTAAATTTTGTAGAATTATGCAGACTCACTAAGTAAAGTTCGGCTTGCTGGGTGAAATTCATAATTTAGAAAATCTGAGAGCATTGGCCGTTGAACAAGCCATACTCGCAAAGCGAATTCTGTCCTAAGGGTTCGGTTGGTTGCTGGGCAAGCAACGTTCTCATTAGGTGAAATTGAGGGAATAAAATACCAGAGAGATCATTAATTTTTGGGCGAGTCATACTTGCTAGGTGAATTTGGTCCTAAGGGTTTGGTCGTTAGGCAAGCCTAGCTCTAGTTGGGCAATTTTATTAATTGAAACCTTCATTAAAGTATTCACTGGACAAAAATTCTTATTTATGAAATTCTATATTTTTTTATTTTTATGTTGAAATATTTTTTTCCATATTAAATTAATAATATGTAATTGATTATTTATAAAGTAAGAAATGGTATACAATGTATGTTATATGATGTAATGTTAGACACAATTATTCTCAAGAAAGACAATACTATGTTGAGATGTCTAGGATATGTATTGAATTAGAGATTTGTCTAGAAGAAGATATCCTAACTCTATTGGTATATTGAAATCATATAGATGAAAATTATTAAATGGTGAGAATCAAAAGAGGTTCATAACATTGAATATGCGGTTTGATAGTTTATAATTACATGTTCAAGTTTTATTTAATCCCAATGCTTGATCTTAATAAAACTTCAGGATTTTTTCACTTTTGTTATTCTTAATTTTCATTTCTTTTATACATAAAAATTATTTGGACTAACTTAGTGTTCTAGCCTTTGTGTGATCTTGTGTTGCAAGGTTTGATTCACTATAACTAGATCATCTATTAAGCTCGAGACATTAAACAAGCTTTTCATGGGAGTCAATCCATAGATTTAGTTTGCTACTCAATTCACTATGTTTCTAGCACAATTCAAAAGAATTCTCTCGGGAATTATAATGCCTAACACAATTCAATTGCACTTAATGCAATTGGAATAAGATTGTCTTGAGTGAGGACGACGCCTAGTGCCATATGTATCGCGCCCAATGCAGTATTATATTTTTCTTATGTGGAGGTGTACACCTAAAATGGTGTATGATAATGGAATGTGGCATGTGGTTCCAACGGGTAAAAGAAAAATGAAATTTTGAGCTAGGAAGTCTGCTAGCTTTTCATGTACCCTTGACTGAGGAATTTGTTGTATAGGCTGCTTGGCCTGGTGTCCAGACTCATTTGCAGGAGGAGGTGAGCATGTCAAGAGAAAGTTGGAGTTGACGCAGGAGATTCTGATGATGCTTAAAAAGAGGACCAGACTCTATGATGACCAGTTCTGAAGAATAAAATTTTGCATGATTCTATTTTATTTTATTCTTAGACTTCATTTTTTCAGTTTTTTTTTATTTTGATAATAAAGTGACTTAAGTGATGTGACATATATGATGCAATAGGTTATATGACTTTGAGTGGTTTGCATGTCAATGATGAGAATTTTGTGTGTTGTTCTTATGTGAAAATTGTCAATTGAATGTTGATATCCCTGATAAGTATTAAGTTTGTGGTTGCTCTCCTGTAGTATGATTGAAAGTGCATTTATTGTTTTATTTATTAATGATTGTGGCATATTTGTAACAACTTTTGAGAACCAATATTTTAACTAGGTGAGATTTTGTGATTCAATGTTTAAATTTAGTAAGTATTACCACTTTTGACTTATAAAAGATTTTGCTTGAGTTTTAATGTTGATTATTTATTTGGAGGTTTACATGTGATTAAAGTAATTTTTGTCTTTATCTAATTAATAGTTTGATCCAAATAGCCAACCTTGTTATTTTAGAATAAAACCTTTGTGCAATCTTTTTTGAACCTTAAAAGAAATTTATATTTTTATCCTTGAACTCTTTATTGAGAAATAATTCACCACTCACTATGAGTTAAGAGAGCAAGAAGATCATGATCATTAGTGTGGTTCTCAAACAAGAAGAACCCTTTAGCTGATCTAATAGATTATTAAAATAAATTGATTATATTCTTTTTTATTAAACATGAAAACTCAATCGGAATAATCTAATTGGACATTGATAGATTATCTATCAATCTTTATATTTGAGATAAATTTCAGATAATCAATTATTACTAGATTATATAAGATAACAATTGATTAAGTCATGTAAGATAATCGGTTATAATATAAAAAGTCATGTGAATGTACCACTTTCATAATTTAAAAAATAATTAATTATATTTTAACATAATTGATTAATATGTCTTGAAAATGTTTTTTTAAAGCATTTTAGAAAAAAATTAAGTTATACTTAAAAGACAAATAATGAATATGATGCATAAAATTGATAAAATCTAAATCTCATACATGAATGACACACATTGTAGGTAAATAACACTAACACTAGTAGAATGCAAGGTTAATCATCAAAGTAAAAAAATAAGGATTCTTCAATCTTTAAAATTCTAATCAACATTATACATTACAAGAAAAAAAACTATTTAGAAACCAATTTTTAACTATCAAATAAAATGATTGCTAATTGTGATTAAACTAATCACCAAATTAGGTTTTGGTTGCTAAATAGCAACAAAATAAAAGTAATGATTGAATTTACTGACAAATTAAGTCAAAATAATTTGTATCTAACATTACCTACCAAGGTTTAGTCATTTATACCATTAGATTCTAAATTGGTATCTAAGTTAGATATCAACTTAATTTAATTATTACTTTTATTTTGTAGTTATTTAGTAAACAAAATCTAATTTGATGATTATTTTGATCACAATTAATAACTATTTTATTTGATAGCTCCAAATTTATCTCTAAATAATTTTTTCTTATAATAATATTGCCGAGACTTCTATATAAAAAAGAAGTTACCCTTAAATTATAGTCTAGTTTAGCTACACATAGAAAGGTTTATAATGATTCTAAATTGTAGTATCATGAATATTCCTTCATATTTAGGGATACAGGTAGGAGGTAATTGTAAAAAAAAGATTATGATAGAAAAAAATAAGAAAACGTTGGTGAGATGAATGGAAAACGTATTTCTATTACTAATAGGGTCACTTTCATTAAATTTGTGTTAACTAAATTTGATGAAACATTACTAATATTTTTGTTCTATCTATCACCGCCTAAAATGCCAGTTAGTATGGAGAAAAAGGTTAAGAAAATTCAACGAGAGTTTTTCTTAGGATGAAAACATAAGAGTCGGAAAATTGCTTATGTCAAGTGGGATAATATATGTAAGTATATGAAGCTATGTATGGTTAACTGTTATTTGGACTATGGATGTAGAGAAATAACTTAGGAAGCATTAGGTATGTAGAGAAGATTTTTTAAATTTAGCCCAGTGCATCTGGATAACAAATAAGTACCTAAAAACAGTTTTTTCTACTCAAACCAGTGCCTAAATCAAATTTTATCCATTAAGTCCATGAGGTGATATCATAGAAAAGGACCTCAATAGAACCGAGACCAAAGGAGAAAGTGATGAATTTATTTTTATTATTATTATTATTTTTTTTTTTTTTTTTTTTTTTGCTGTTGTGTACTAACATATGCAGGACCAAAAACAAAAGAAGCAACTAGAATGTTCTCAAATCTGAAAGAGTGAGAATGCGTGTAGTATTACATTTTATGTTGTGTACTTTCTTTAATGTATAAGCATAAACTACACATTTTAAACAAGTTTTTTTTGAAGGTTTAAACATTAATTAAAACTGATATAGATAGAAGTCTATTAGTATATTATAAATAGAAGGTTTCTAGTATCTAATCTAATATGAAAATTAGACTTTATTTGTATATATGGCATTCTCCAATTCAAAATTTACAAAAGGAAATATCTCATTCTAGTAGAAGAAAAGATCTTGGTCCACAAAGAAAAACACAAGTCGATCTTGCTAGCTATCGTGGTAGAATCAATTTTTTTTTTCCTGAAAGCTCTCAAAAGCATGAACAATTATTCTTGGGGCTTCGTAGTTTGTTCTTATGGTGTTAGTAGTAGTTTTGTACATCTTGAAACGTTAAGGCAGAAAAGGTGTGTTGAGGAAATGAAAAACATGTAAATAAATTTTGTCATTGTGGAGAAGACATTAATTGCACGTATGTAACTAACTGGATAGATAAAAAGGACCAGCCATGAGCCATATGCTACTTCTCAATAGTGGAAGTTACACACTTTATATTTTTAGTCCAGACAATTGCCAACTGACCCAACAAATATCAAAGTCATCACCTTTTCAATTGCCCACGTGACATCAACATCCCTCTAAGCTCAAACTACTAAAAAATGAAATTTTTTTGAAGGGAAAGTTTTGAACACAAAGGAGGAAAACACAAAAATATCTTATACAGACTTTATGTGTGTTAATTATTTGACTAATTAATGAGACAGTGGTGTATATGAAGCAGTTGGTTATGAGTAGCAATTGGTGCTAATTTGGTACAACATATGTATATAGTATGCCTTGATGGACAATGCATTAAAGGGTTTGGACATAGTTGAGAGATTGGGGCACATTACACGGCAAGAACAGAGGACACTTTCACTAAGATATTGCTTCAAAATTACCCCTACCCTGGATTCGAAGCAATTTAAGCCAGAATTGAATTAATGAATTGGAACTATTTCATGGCCTAAATTGATAGCTCCATATTTAATTTTGCACTGTGGAAGTAGCTTTTGTTTTTGGGGCCGGGATACATTGTGAAACAACCTTCCCCCACCACATATTGCATGCAAATGGTACCTGCAGGTGTGTGGGGCCATCATTTGTTTTCACTTTACCACAAGATAAAATTGACCACATCAGAACAAGCTCAAGTTAAATTCAATAGATAATTTCCATGGCTGCGAACTAGTTAGAGATATAAAAATTGAAATTTAGGTGATGCTTGATCTAACTTAATTTTTCTATTTTGGAATTTTCCTTAAAGTTAAACTCTGAAACAGGAGTTTAAAAGTAAAATATGTTGTTTATCAATTTTTATCAAGAAGAAAAATGATTTTTTTCCTAAATGTTCTTTTTTACCCACCCTTTTTAAAAGTTACCTTTTTTATTTTTCTTTTATAAGTAAATTAGTAAAATACTTTAATTAGTAAAAAATGTACTGTAAATTAGTAAAACACTTTAATTTAAATTAATAATAAATTGATATCCATTTATTTATTTATACCTGATAAAGGTTAAAAACACATTCTTTTTAATATATATTCTCTCTCGTGAGTGAAAATTTATTAAAACTTATAAAAATAAGGAACTCATCTCTGGTTTAACTACCCATCTTATTTAATGACTGTCTCTCATATTTATGTAGTTTTAAATAAATTTTAATTATTAAAAAGGAGTGAATCCGTATTCCTAGTATCTCTGTTCTTTTACAATATACCTTTTCAAAACTTTCCCACTTTATGGGAATTAAATTCAGTATAGGTATTTCATGACTTTGCTTTTTTTTCTTTTCTCTGATATTTGCGAACAATAAATGGAAGTTGAGATTATATAAATGGCACATATAATGAATACATATTACGCTGGCAAAGATCATGGTTTGGATCAGGAGGTTGTTATTTTATATTGTGGTCCTAATGCGAACATTAATATCACGGGTTGGCAAGAAGAAATAACCGAAAATGGTGTGGGGCATGTCACATGTTAGAGGCACTGTCAGCTTCAACCTTGACCCTTCCAATGGGTCCACAGAAAACTGCAGAATTTCTCTCATAAGATAGATTACTAAGATTAAACTCAAGCATTGCAGCCTCCAAATTTGAAAAATTATTCGACACTATCCATGTAAAAGGGCACACATGTATTCATTCCATGACAGCAACAACCTATTTGCGCCGCGATACAAAAGTTATGTGTTTCATTTCATACTATATAGTAGTAATAATTAGAACTCATGATGTAGTCCATTTTATTTACAGCCATAGAAGCTGACCACAATTGATTACTACTACAAAGTGACACATAATTAAAACTAACCAAGAACTGCTTCACATGGATCCCATGGTAGTCTTTCGCGTTGGTGTCTAGAAAGTACAAACCAAACCCTACCCAGAAGAGAGAGTGATAAATAAGTGAGAGAGACATGGACATGCACACGACACAAATAAATGCTCTAGACTAGACTATTACATAAGTAAGCTCCTAATAATGGCTGCTTGAGCACTGTTGGAGTCTGTGTTAGCCAGAAGCTCTGATAACCGATCACTTAGATCATCAACCTCTCTGTGCAAGTTCTTTATATAGTTGCATGTCTCCTGCAATACCTTAGCAGCCGAAACCTGCAACACCCACATACACATCATTATCAGTATAAACTTCATTGTTTTTCACATTTCATCATTCATGCATATGCTTTTACAAAATCAATTAATCAGAAGTTTTGTATTATAATATGCTATGTATAATAAAATATATTATTGTTGTTATTATTTTAATATGCGTAAGTAATGCAGTTAATTTAGTGAATGGGGCAAGAGGGAGGAATCTGAGTTGGACTATAGGGGCAAGTTGTGGGTAGAGAAAAGAAGGGGAGGTGAGTTATCTAGGAAAATGAAAATGAAAATGAAAGTGCAATGTATGTGAGTGTGAGAGTGTGCATGTGAGTGAGAGAGAGGTGGATGAGAGGGACAGTGAGAAAAGGAGAGGGAGGAAGGATAATAAATACCTTGTCGGAGCGTCTGGCTCGAAGCTCGGGGATGAGTTGTTGCAACTTGGAAACGAGATCGGTGATTTGGGCATCGGTGATCTCGGCGGAAGCGCCGGATTGTCTGGAGCGGGATCTTCTGGTGGACATTGTTGTGAATTAATGGAGGGTGAGAAATGTTATATGGTGGTGGAAGAGGAAAATGGAGAGTGAGGGGGGATGGGGGTTGTCAGAGGAGAATGAAGTAAAGAAAGTTATCTTGAGTGAGTATGTGAGTATGGAGGGGGGAAAGGGGAGGGAAGGAATATTTAAGAGGGGGGAATTGGAGAGAAAAGAAAAGAAAAGAAAAGAAAAGGAGAATGAAAAAGGGAATTTATAGAGGGGAGAGGGATTAAGGAGGGATTAAGGGGGGTGAAGTGAAAGATGCATGGTTGAGGTTGTTATTAATAGGGTTTAGGGAGAGAGAGAGAGAGAGAGATTGAGAAGGAAGAAGGAAGGGAATGGGAGAGATACGCCATACTGTCCTTTCTGAATTTGTCCCTGGGGTTAGACTTCAAATGGCTTAAACCAAATGTGGTTGTTTATTAGCCAACGACGCGGGACCTCTTTGTGTCAGTCTCAGCACGCAAGCCCACGTTATCTTACTACTTCCTTGTCATCTTAATCATTTCATACCTTATTAATCCCTTCTCATCAAATTTATACTCTTTTTACCTTTCATCTTCACTTTTTTTTTTCTTTTTTCCATGATGATTTTATTTAATTTGTAATGAAATCATATTTTATGACATGATTAGGGTTGATTTGATATAATTTAGTTTAATTAAACAAGATGTAGATTAAAACTTGAATGCTGTATAATACCCAAAAATATATATCAAATTATAATAATTAAATTTATTTTTAAAATAATGTCAGTGTTGTAATATCTTATTATTCAAGCAAAATTTGTGAGGATTACTTAAAATAACGCGGCATGATGAGATTTATATGAATAAAATAAAATTTCACGAATTCTTTTTACCTTATTTTCAACACACAAACTCATCAGTGCTTCCTTTTTATTTTTTTTATAATATTTTACATTTTCACGAATTGTTACATCAATTGTTTACTAAATCAACTTTTTAGAACCATCATAAACTCGCAACTTCTATATTTTGTAAAACCCCGTTTAAAAACTATGTATATTATCATTTTATTTTAAATTTTTATTTATACTTTTATCATTTAAAAACGATATTTTATTATTAAAAGCGGTCTTCAAATGGTTAGTGTGAAATAACTTTACATTTTTACTTCAACCAAGAACCTCGCAAAAATCTCTCAAACGAATCCCACAATGTCAATGTTGAAATATTTTAATATTATATATGTTATTTGTGACCCATTTACTTTCAAAACAAAAATTCTACCACTAGCAACTCAAATTCAAATTGGGTCCCGCCAAGTTTCTCTCCAACAACAAATTTTTCTAAGATATATAATTTCTATTTATTGTGTATTTCATCATATTACTCCTCATTAATCTTATTCTTATAAGACCCTGTATTATAAAAGTTAGAATTGATATTCAAAATATAAAATGATTTTATAAATTATTTTAAATTCTCTATTATTAAGTAATATAAAACTATTTTAGTGTATAAGAACAAAACTACTAACACATGCTTTTTTAGTACACTTCTTTTAGAGCATAATGTTCATTGTCTATATAAAATAGTTTTATATTGTTGCCTTAACAGAAATAATTGGTATAACTTTTTTAAAAATCTAACAACTTATTATAGACGATGTTGAAAAAGAATATATATAGTTTATAATTTCTTTCTTTCTTTCTTTTGTGTATAATATTAGTTAAAAATTATAAACATAATATTATCGAAGGACTTGCTACTCATAATTTTGTATTATCATAAATTTTATTCATTAAAAATATGTCTTAAAAGGAATAACTCTTAAAAAAAAAAAAAAAAAAACCATGCCAGGAAATATATATCGCTAACATAAGTCTTCAAGATATAAATTTCATTTTTAAAGATGACCATATTAGTATTTTTAAATAACGTTCTTTGGCCATCATGCTATGTTTTCATTTTTCACTATGAATTCAATCAATTTTAACATCATGGTCTTTTTTCAAATAATTTTTGCAGCTATTAAAAGTTTATTATAATTCACTAATCGTCTCGGGTTTTATTATAATTTTAGTCAAGTTAATCAATAACTAGAAAGGTATCTGAAACTATATGTTGCTAATAATTAAATTTTAATTTAAATTACAAAAAAAATAAAATTGACAGTACTGAATATCTCTCTGTACATGCATGAATGAACAGTGTTTTGAACGTAATAAACTAAAATTGCATACACTGTAATTAAATAGTACTTTATATACATACATCCCTATCATATATAGGGTTCAGTAATCCCATCCACCGACCATGAATGTATGTGTGTTGTTTTAATCCCTTTTAATTCCTTAATATTTGTTTTTACCTCTAATTAATGGTTTGTACACAAGTGTGTGTAAGAAAATTGCATGTCCTTGGTATTTGAAAACCCTTATTATTTTGTTGATATTGATGTAAAGATGATAATCACTTAGACTATATGTAGGATTAGGGTTGGCTAGAACAATATTACTGTGACCCTTGAGCCTGCTGCTGCAACATCTTAATTCACTTTGGGAGTTGGGAGCATCAAACAAGTGGCTGTGCTACCGGCTCTGGCTGCCTCTCCACCAAGCAGTGAAGCAGTGACTTTGTTCTTTTGGCTTTTGTCTTCATTTGAAACTCTTCACCAAAACTTTTCACCCCTTCAAATCAGAGGTGAAATTGTTGACCAGTCTCTTCTTTCCATATAACAATACAAAAAACTATTTTTAACCAAAGTTTCATTACAACATCAAAATTATCTCACTTGGGTTTGAGATCTGAAAATTCACTCAATTACTTTGGTTATTACAGTGGAAGAGGTTGCAGTATATATTATGTATTGTTTTTTTGTTTTTTTTTTTTTTTTTTTTTTTTTTTTCTAGTGGGAACGTAGCACATAGCAACCCACAGTGTCACGTGTCATCTCGTTATGTCTGTCTGTCTGGGCATCAAAAACTGTAACATTAGCACGTCTTTTTTGTTGCTGATACATGTATATTTAGGTAAACGACACATTAACTTTATCACTTTAAATATCACTCAATTAAAATCACAACTATTCTCAACCTAAATTCATTTTACATTTTTTTTTTCTTACTGTAAAAGGTGAGAGGCGTGTACAAAGTGAAAGAAAGGTGCATTAATTTTTAAACTTATTTGGTTCAACTTAGACTATATTTTAATTAATACTCTATATAAAAAAAAGTCAGCTTTTTGTGAAGTTAAATGTAAATAAATTTTAAAAACTAAATTTTTATTTACGCTTCCTGTTTTAACCTTTTTATCTTTAAAGCTAATTCTCTTTAACAAATATAGGAAAGAGGTAATTTGGTAAGAGTACTTTTTAATAGAAGTAAGATAATTAAATGAACTTAACTATTGTTTTTAATCATATCACATAGTTAATTTTGCCTTTTTATATTTTTTTTGCTTTTGTATATAATATCCTCTTGTTTCTAAGCTTCAATTTTTTTGAGAATTTTTTTTACATTAATTTTTCATTTACAAAATTGAATTTCATACTATTATTCTTTTGTATCAATTAATGTTAATGTATTTTCTAACCTTTGAATAATTTATACATGTCTTTTATGCGTGGGCAGAAAGGGATTAATATGTTGTGTCTTGTAAAATTTTTAAAAAATAAACACCTCAAAAATATTTTTTACATTATTTTTGTCCCTAAAAAATAAGCATACTTTTTAAACACTTTAGAAACTATATATTTAAAGATAAATGAAAAAAAAATACGTGGATAACCATAATTAATATGATATTAATTGTATATTAAATTTAAATTAATTTTAATTGATAGGATTTACGGGTTAAAAATGCTACTCATTAGCTTTTTTGTATCGTTATTATTAATAAAGACTTACAAAACATATTTAAATTTTAGAAAGGAAAATAATGAAAGTTTTTGGGAGGAATTTAATGGATAATTAATTTTACAAAATTAAGAAAATTTATATATATATATATATATATATATATATATATATATATATATTTATATATAAAATTTATAATATATATAAAAAAGAAATAGACGTGAAATCTTAGCCATTACTTTTTTTAATCTGTATTAGTTATTTTCTGTTTCGTTTCATTTTGTTTTAATTTTTTTTCATTTTTCATCATTAGATTTTATTTTTACACTGTTGTTTTACATTTTAAATTCTATAATATAAATTTTAAATATTATTAAAATAAAATATAAAAAATAATTTATGTACATCAAATAAGAAAACCATTATATTATTAGTGAAAATACTTATACATATACGTTTGTGTAACTATTTTTTATTATATGAAAAATAAAAATTTCATTAAAATTTTGAATTATTATAAAAAATAATTAAAAATACTACTAAAATTATATTGATGTTATAAGAAATTATATCCACCCAAAATAATAATAAAAGTAATTTTTTTTATTAATATTTATGATGTTATAATATAATAAAATCACTTATAATTTTTCATCAATATTAAAAGTAAAATTATAATAAAATACACAATAAAAAAAGTTATAAAATATTTTAATTTTTATTAATTGCTATAATTTCACTATAAAATCTATCTTTCATGCTAGTTTTCTTATATAATAGAATATGAAAAGTTGGTTAATATATAATGGATAAAAAGGATTTAAAAAAATTGTAAACAACACAATGCTTACAATTTTCAACCTCATTTTTAATCTCATTCTTGGTTAACGATTATATATATTATTTTTGTTTATAATCTGGCCTAATAAAGACTTAAAATTTTTCCTATATCAGAATTTATCTTCACAGAATTTATTAAAATGATTAAATGTGTTATTCATTATTCGATTAATATTTAATCATCCACAAATATTTAATTCTACGCATAATATATATCTGAAGTATATTGAAGATTCCATATTATTTAAAAAATAAAATCAATTCTATTTACATTATATAAATAAAATAAAAATCTTTATCTTATAAAACAATTTTACTATAATGACTTAAGTTTATAATGAATTCCTAACAGAAATACAGATATCTTTTGATGAGAAAAACAACCATACGAAACTCAAGTAGGATTGTAAGAATTTAAATTCCCCTAAACCCTACAAATCTAAATTGCGTGTCTCTTCTATACACCTCAACTTAGAAGTCTAGCTTTGAATTTTTTTTATTTATTTTAATTAAGTAATTAATTAGCATGTTATCTATATATACGAGGTGCCAAAAAGTCGTAGGCTGGGATGGGGCTAGACCACAGTGTATTTGCAGATTCTTACATTTGTAGTTCATGAATGTGACACAGATTCCAACTGTAAACACGATCATCACGTCATTAGTTTCTTCTGTCTCTAAATCTCTTTTCTCAAACTCAACCAAATGCTCTACTGTCTCTGAAATTCCTGGAGGACTAATCATCAATTTTTTTTTTTTCTCAACCTACACGTGTTTAATGATAAAAATTCATATTCAACCGAATACTGTGGCATGTTATAGTGATCCTCTTTTGCTAGCTGTCTCTTTTACATTCTTATCTATCTTTTTATCTATAAACAAAAATTGGTGACATTTCTGATTAGCTTTCAACATGTGACACCTTTATGTCAGTTTACTATTAGAAACGCAGCAAAATTAATGCGCTGCTGTTTTGCTAAGTATTCTGCATATGATAACAAATTTCACAGAAGGAAAAACCAAATACAATTATCACTTTCAACCAAATAAGAATCTGCACTGTTATGGTTCTGTTGGGGGAGTCCGAGTCTGCGTAAGTGGAAACATTTTGAAGAAGATAAACTGAATCAAGTATACTTTATATGTGTACAAATTGTAACATTAATTAATTAACGAAGCTAATTAATGGATTGTTTTTTAAAACTTTTGCATGGAATATTCCTGAGTGTTATTTTTTCTATAAGCAGAAGATATTCTTGCGTGTTATGTAAGGTGTTCATCTTTGACCACTTAGTTGTAAGTGAATCGGATACATCTAATTGATATATTTGTAATTTAAACATTGCTTGAAGTACGTCCTGTGGAAATAAAATATGAGAGAAATATACGTATTCACGTGTGTGATTATATATATAATTACTGCGGCCAACTTAGAATAGTTTAATGTTTGGTGTTGTCGATGTTAGAAGCTTAATGAATTAATTTGACCTAATATGAATCTCTTGAAACTGGTGACTGACAATATCAGATATTTACACGTTGCATGTGGATTTTTTATGGCGTGATTCTTGGCATATATACTATATAAACGCCCACAATTTTAGCCATATGGAGGGCTACGAAACCCAAAAGTTGGTTCCCATCTGTATCTATATCTACTAAGGGAAGTGAAGTGATTTGCATCAGAGATAGATATGTTGCCCACTTCATGGTGGATATGACTTTTTAATCAAAGGGGTTTAGATTTTAAAGTTACACGTGTTTGTGAATAGATTTTTTACCTTTTTTTTATAGTAAGTGATAATTTTGGATTTGATAAAATATTATTAGTATAGTGATAAACTTGATAGTTTTGTGGTGATCAAATTTTTATTATTTTTTTTTCTGAGAAGAAATAAGAAGTTTAGATTTTTGTAAAATAATTTTAAGAAAAAGAGAATATGTTAACACACATTATGAGTTACATCTTTTGAATGAATATTTATAAGTTATTACACTTTAGGTTTGGTAAAGGTACATCAAAAAGTGCAATTTACTAACATATTTCTAAAAACAATTTCGGAATGATATAGATTGAGTTAGGTTGATGGACCTTACAAAGATTAGGTCTTACTATTGAGTGTCGTCAAAAGTAGGAAAGACTTTTCAATTTTCAACTGGTGCATTCAGTGGCACCTCTTGTGCCCATTAATAATACATGTCTTCGCCGATAGAAAAAAAAAATGCTATGCATACACTTATATACAATAAAATAAAATAAAAACCTTTTAAAAATTTGTTATAACTCTAAATAAACCATATTTATGATCTAAGGGATATTCTTGCATAAACTTAATAAAATCATATTTAGTAGCTTTATTTATTATTTAAATACGATCTTATCATGATCAATGATGATTAAAAAAAAAGTGTTTGAGTTTGGGAAGTGCGAGGTAGAGGGAAATAGTGATAAATTTGCAAAATATCCAAGAAGAAAGTAAGTAATTGATGATTGAATCGGGGGCAAGGGGTGTGATATCCCTATGCTATTCTCCACTTGAAGTCGAAGTGAGTTCCAATAGGTTTGACCAAAATAAACCAACAACGAAAGATACCAAATATCGGTCATGCTTTATCACATGCATGTCACAAGCATTGTACCCTTTTTATCGAATACGTATGGGACCGAAGGAGTTCAGTTCATACCCTCAAAACAAAAGGGACAAAAACCCCTACCCTTGAGGAACAACACCATATATATGAATATTGTTTATTCGACATGATCTCTCAAACATTTACATCAGCTGAAAACAACAGGGCACGTATGATTGTCTCTCATCATCACAGCCTCTCATCTTATACCAAAGCCATGCACATACTTTCTACCCTGCATTAATTTTCCACACACATCTTTCTTTGCTTAATTAAGATCACTACTCGCTGGAGTTTTCCATATATTTGTCCTTAATCAAATTTTGACAATCACAACCCATGTACTTTCTTGCACTTTCATCGTAGTATACTAGTCCTTTCCCCCTCCTACTTCTTTAGCTACCTACCCCACCACGTATATATATATATATCTTCCCTTTTTAACAATATCATCACCAAGTCCCCAAGAATAATGCTATTTAATCACTAAAAAAGCTCTTGTTATAGTGTTTATTTACAGAGAGAACGGGTGAAAATATCTTGGGTGATGCCTTTGTTTAGGATTTCGTATTATTACCGATTTAGTTGTCAAATAACATTACATGTTTCACGTCGAGGTTTACGATAATGATTAAGGGCTTTCTGAATTGATGTTGAGTTCCGTTCAACAGTACTAATAATTTGTTTGAGGCCTCATTTGAACATGTATCTCCAAACACAGATTAAAGTAAAACAAAGTTGATGCACTCAATTGTTACTTTGGGTGGCCAATTTGTTTGGCACACACTACGAGCAATTAAAATAATAACAAATTGTTATACATATGGAATTGTATATTATATATACTCTTATAAATTCTACCTTAAACAATAAAAAGGTATCTCAAATAGTGTTTTTATTCATTTTTATTTATTGAATTCGACTGCATAGTTCTCGATCGTTAATTAAGAAAAAATATTGGAGAACATGGCAGAATTAATTACAGTTTTCACTCTAACGAACCATTTTCCAAATTGATTACTAGTTCACGAGAATTCATAATTTAGTTTTCCAGCAATGTATACCCAAATTAATATATGAAACTGCTCCAGATAACTGTGGCTCGTACCTAACTGTGGCTCGTACCTAATCATTGTTATCGAAAATAAGTTTGTACTTGAAATATGTGACTCTCAGCTGTTAAGAAAAAGTAAAAGGAACTAGAATGAGTTTCATGAGGTATGATTTGACTTATTTAACTTTATGTTTTTATTAGTTATCTTTAATCATATTTAGAGTTAGTAAGATAAGCTATTTGACATAAATTTATCTAGGTTAAGTAAAATGGGTCCAAACCCAATTAGTTAATCCAGCTCAACATAAATTCTTTTAGGATTAAAAATTGTTTAACAGTTTTAGAATAGTTTTAATATTTAATTTATATGTTTATGTTTATTTAATTATACAAGTTCGAATTTTACTTGTTATTTTGTTAATATTATGTCTTTAACTATTATTAATGTTTAATGAAATAAAGAAAGGACAACTATAAATAGATAATCAAGTTAATCTAGTTTAATTGGAATGTAACTTGAAACAAGTTGTGAAAACACTATATGTTAGCTTGCCAATATGTTAACTTGCCAATATGTGATGGGTTGAGATATGTTATAAAATTTCTAATTCATAAAAAAAAAAATATATTAAGTTCGATTTATTTTTAACTCAACGTCCTTCCATATAAGTTCAGTTGGATGGTTGACATTCCTAAATTCATATATCAATCCATTTTCATTCATATTTAAATTATTTTAGTATAATCCTATATAGAACTAAACAACCATTTTGGTCTAATTTCAAAGAATAAATAATTAAAAAACCATTCTTAAGTTCAAAAAATTAAATAAAATATTTATATTTTTAGAACTAAGTCACAAATCAATTTTCATTTTTATATTAGTAATTTGATATATAAACTTATATATATATATATATATATATATATATATATATATATATATATATATATATATTAGGTATGACTCATAATACCAATAGGGGAAGTTATAGGTTTTGTGGGCTGGGCCAGGAGTGTAGGGGTATTTTGGTTATTGTACCTTGTTTAGGGTTATTTATATAATCATCTGTAATTGTAACTCTAGTGATTGATCTCTCTAATAACAAAACATAGCATCTCAAACGCTCCCGAGGACGTAAACAAATTGTCGAACCTCGTTAAATATTGTGTTCTTTATTTTCTTCATCTTCGTTCATTTTTGTTCATTTCTGTATTTATAGGGTGAGTTTCTCAACAAAATTTATATATATATATATTTTAAAAGACAATGATTTTCTTAAATTATGACTATTAATTTTAGAAACATATTAATTCAAGAGCTTACGCATGCTGGCCTAAGTTGGTTTGGATATCTGTTTAAATGAGTTGGATTAAAATTGACTTACTTTAATCTAGATAGCTATTTTTTTCAATCTTTCGATAACCTATTTTACAGATTATTCGAATTATTGTATAATTAAGTCTATTTTACTAGTTTAATTATATTGTAATTTAGAACTGATATATATATATATATATATTAGGAATTATAAAGTCGAATGTTGAGTATCTCTTAAAACAAATTAAATAATTTTTAATTCTATACGATGATAACCCATTTATCATATATCTTTGAGGAAAGAGGATTACAAGAAGAATATTGCAAAAAAAAGAAATTGAACGAAAGCAATGTGACCTATTAAGACCTAATAATTTTAATACAAAATAAAAATGTGATTTTTATCAAAAAAAAATTAAAAAAAAAAAGATACACATGGAAGTTTTCTAAGGTAAACATGGAGAGGTGAGTCATTAATTAATTGTCAGAGAAAATTAAGAATCTCCATCTGGTGGGTCATCTTGATACCTAAAAGTTTGGCCAACTTGCAAAAATAGAATCACATCCTTTCAAAATTCAGTAAGGCTATGCATGGATAGCTGGAGATGAGCTACTTGCCCTTGCAACTACAGTAGGATCCACGTGATTTCATAGAATCTTACAAAACAAAGGACACTATCTTCAACTAGCTAGGAAAACAATAACACATAAATAAATAAACATATATAGCTTCTCAAATTAATTATAAGCTCCCAAGATATTCATCTCATACTTTAATACACGCATGTGATGAATATTTTATAACTCCATAGCTATACCAATTTGGAACACCATGTAATCAAATTGTTAAGCATATCACTCATATATACCAATGGAAACTTCCTTTTAAGTAAGACAAAGTTGCCCTAGAGATTCACTGTCACTCACAGCTTAGCCTTTTGATTTAGGAATGATTTAAACTTGGTTTCCCTTTCAGTTCGTGCGGCTTTCTAAGAGCCATGCTCATGACAAAGTTTAAGGATTCCACAACTCAAGATACCCTTCCAAATGAAACAAGAGCTACCTAATTTCATAACCAAAGGTAAATGATCTAACATGATTAAATTATCAGTGCTTTGTTCATGGAATTCATATGGCTTCAGATGAAATAGAATATTCCTTGTTCTCTCTTTGCACATAAAAAATAATGATAATGATTACTAAAATTAGAAGAAGGGTTAGTAGCCATGACATGGCATAATGTTGATCATTGTGTAATACAAGTTATTGAGATAATGCCCTCGTCTAAAAATCAATGTACAAAATCTATTTATATTTGAGATGAAAAGTGAAAACCATTAGAAATACCTAACTTTGATGTAAGGTTTGGCAATTGCAGTAAATAAAGGAATTCTTCTGAAGATAATCATCACAATTCAAGCAGAAGAAATCAAGTTATGAATTTGCTAAGCTACAAAGGAAAGCAGCAAATTTTAATAGGCTAGTCTTAGAATTTTTTATGTTTAATTCAATTCTATAAAATTTACTTGTAAAATAAGAGTTTCTTGTAAGTGAAAAGTTTTTTCTCATCTAATTTATAACACAATGGGTTTAAAATTACATAAACTAAAAATGAAATCAAATTATTATAATATATAAATTAATACAATCTTATTTTATAAAGTGGATTTTTTGAAATTAAATTAAATTTAAATTTATTTTTTAATATTGCCAACCACTTTTTGTCCATATGTGAAACTAGCTTTTCTTGATCTAAATGTATACTGAAAAGTTTAGTAAATATCTGCCTAACTTTTTCTCCATTCTGTAAAGGAAACAATATATCCTTTGAGGTTTTTTAAACTTTTTATTACACATATTTCCTTCCGATAAACAGATAAATTTGTTGGTTCAACTCATTAATAAATACTACTTCAATGCATTAAAATCCTCATGTCTTTGATCCAGAGATTTTTTCCACAACCCCGTCTCCTTCAAGCAATCTTCAAATCCAGTTTTTGATTTTGTTAAAAAGGCTAAGTTAAATAACTATATTGAGCTTTTACTTTCTGAACTCTTTCCCTTTTTAGTATCTTTTCAAAATTATTAAATAGTTCTAAATATCCACTGACTCATGGTCCCATCAATATCTAAGCAATATGTATATAAGTCCTATAAAAAAATATTAATAATATTTTATTACATGTCACATAAAGATGAAGACCATATGATAGTTTGAAATTACCTAATAATTTATCTTTACCCCCCTTTCGTACTGAAGAAGAAAAAATGAAGGAACTTAAGTAGCTCGTGGATTCCAAAGGAGGACTTTGTTTTGGATTTTTGTGGATTAGAATATTGTGTAACTATTATATTAAAATTTAAATCATTAATATTAATTATATATATGGTTTGAGTTAATAATGTGAATGGGTTTAGGAAAATTGTATTTTTGCAAAATTAATTTACTTGTATTAGAGCCTAAGATTTAAATTTTGTTGTTATATGTTGGAATAACGTTAAAAATTTTAAATACTATATGAACCCTATCTTTTTTTTTTTTAAACTATCTTTGTCAAATTGAATAAAATAATTCAAGACTTTTCTTATTATAACATGTTAGAAATACTTGTCTTTCATGTCAATAAGTAAAAGGAAAATTTTAAACTTGTTCATCGTTTATGTTTATCTTTATTTTTATTGGGATGATAAAATGGGTGAGTCGTTTTTAACTAGGTTTGCTATTGGTGCACCAAAAATAGATGTGCTAAAAGTTCCGTTCTGCTAGAGACCCGAATAGCAAGCTAGCTTGTCATTTTTTTATAGTTTTATTTTTATTTAAAATATATATATATATTTAAAATGTTTTTAAAGTCATTAATTAATTAATTAGTTAATGTCTCTAATTAAATAATTAAATGAATTATTATTATTATTATTATATATTAAATTGTTCCATTATAATTATTACTTCAACGTTAAGTAATAAGTATTAATGATTTAAGTTAAAGTAATATTATATATTTGTATCTTTCAAGTAATATTTTAAATTATTCTTAGAAAAATGGCGGAGTGAGTGGCAAATTAATCGTAACGGGTTACAGGAGACTAACAGACTAAAAATATCAACTAGCATTGGGCTAATCCTCTTTTTCACTCCTAAAATTTATCCATGCTCTAAGAATATTTTCTAATTCTTGTCATGTTTTTTAAAAAGTGTTTTGGATGTTTTATTTTCGATAAATCTTTAATATAATGCACCTGAGCAAAGTCATTTGACAACTTTTAAAATCAAATAGAATTGCGGGCTCCTTTTCAATTATAAGCTAGTTTTTTTTTTTTTTTTTTTTTTTTTTTTTTTTTAATTTTCAGCTCCTAATTTATTAACTACTATTCCTACCAGAATTTCAACGTCTTTTATCTAGTAGTTGATAATGTGGTATAGTATACAAACTTAAACTGAGTTTTAAGCTTTCAATAATTAGCTTATTAATTAGTATTCATACTAGAATTTTATTTATTTAATATTTTTATCAAGAGGAGCAAGTTTTGATATTTGTGAACCAACGTGTAGATAGTAATAGGAATATAACTTTATGTCAGTGAAATATAAGCAAAAACCTAATGCAAGTTCACCTACTAATGGTATTTTGATGGTATTTTGATATTCAAGTAGTAAGACAATAAAAAGGTATTTAAAATAAAAGAATAAATATTTTTTATCAGTAATAAGAAATAAAATAAATGAGAATATTTGGGATATTCTTGTCCTTTGTACACAAAAAATATATACACATAAGCCTCAAATATGTTTCGGTCATGCAAGCTTCCAAAAATCACTAATAACAAAATATAATATTTCAAAATTCACAAACACAATTATATGCATATAGTTTCCCAACACCTCACCCCTCCAATATCATATTTAAGAACATCCACTTAATAATACAATCACTTAACTATCGATGTCTCGTTCTTTCTTCCAACTCACTTTCTTATAACACTACAAGAAAAAAAAATATTTAGACACTAATTTTTAGCTAACAAATAAAATGGTTGCTAATTGTGAGCGAAATAATCATAAAATTAAGTTTTGGTTGTTAAATAACTACAAAATAAAAGTAATGATTGAATTTAGTGACTAATTGAATCAAGATAATTGGTATCTAACATTAGCTACCAAGATTTTAGCTACTTATCATTAAATTCTAAATTAGTCTATAAATTAATTAGATACCAATTTAGCCTAGAAATTTAAATTAATTAGATACCAATTAGATGCTCAGCGTTCTTTTGGCCTACTCTATTTGTGTCCATCTAAAACCGACACTCTATTGCCAGCTAATCACTCACATTTTTGTAGTGAAAGCATAATGAAAAGTTTAATGCTATCTGGCTCAATTTGAGTTATATCTAGTTCCCTTTTAATAAAACCTTAAAAGTCTTACTATAATAAAAGATTACATAAGTATTCTCAATGTCACCTCTGAAATACATGATTGCACAAAGTCATTGTTGACTATATCTTTTATCTCTCTTAAGATAAAGAACACAAATGTTATTTGATAGTAAGTCACTTTCAACTTTATGAGTAGTGTTCAAACTAATATTCGTGACTATACAAACAAAGATGAGTTTCACGTACGAGGATTCAATCCTTGAATAGGTGATATATAATTTAAGTGTTCATGTCTTAGGTAACTTTAAAAAGTAAAAGATTTACAAATATTGTTCCCTCATGTATTGTCTAATAAGATGGTCTCAGGACTTTATTTACACAAATTGAACTTAGAATCACATAAAGTAACGCTAAAATATATGTTGTTTGTTCCTCCTTTCTACATGGGAGGACTCAACTATTTCTAGGCCTTACAAGGTAATTGTTGCTAGATGACGTCATTACTACATATATAATAATTAGTAATATAGAAAAAAATGTTACTAATATGATTTAGTAACATCTTATCAAATGTTAGGTATTCTTGGTGTTACTAAAGATTTTTAGTAACATTTTCCCTTATCATTAGAAACGTTTATAAAAATGTTACTAAATTTTTTTTTGTAACATTTATTAATAGAAAGATAACATTTTAAAAATGTTATTAAAATTTTTTAGTAATATTTTTTAATAAAAAAATAACACCATAAAAATGTTACTAAAAATTTTTAGTAACATTTTACTTGTTATTAGAAACAATTATAAAAATGTTACTAAATATTTTTTGTAACATTTATTTAATAAAAAGATAACATTTTTAAATACTACTAAAATCTTTTAGTAACATTTTTTAATAAAAAATAACACCATAAAAATGTTACTAAAAATTTTTAGTAACATTTTCACTTAACATTAAAAATATTTATAAAAATGTCACTAAATATTTTTTATAACATTTATTTAATAAAAAGATAACAACATAAAAATGTTTTTAGTAATATTTTTTTAACAAAAAAGTAACAACATAAAAATGTTACTAAAATTTTTTAATAACTTTTTTCAATGAAGAGACAATATTTTCAAATTATTACTAAAAGTATTTAGTTATAACTTTTTTAATAAAGTTAAAATTACAAAAGTGTCACTAAATGATTTTGTTAAAATTTATTTAAAAAACCACTTGGATAGTGTATTAATAAAAGTGTAGTTCAGAGATATATCAATAAACCACTTGGATATATATCTAACCAAATTAGCAAGTAGATTTTATCTTCAACATGTCATACATATAACATATAACCCACCACACATATAGGTAAATTTTGCAGTCAAACATATATGTTATTTGACCTCTCTAACTACTGCTACACAAACAAGGATTCTTACTCATATCCTCCAACATGTTGTTGGGTACTGCTAGCATTACTTCAATATCACTCCCCATCAGAGCCACCATAATCCACTCTTCAGCATCAAACATCTTCAGTTTATCAACACCGTTTTCTTGAAGCATCTTGACCACCTTACTTGGTGGGAGCTTGTGAGTAGCCATGGTTCCCCAATTGACTCCAACCTCCGAGCCACATGAGGGCATGGTTAAGAAGATAAGAAGAAATGCCAACAAGTTCTAGATCCTGGAGTTTTTAACTATAACATAAAATGATATAGTTCTATATCATAAAATGGTGGCATAATTTATTAAATTAATATAATTTATTAAATCAAGTTATAAAAGGCTAAGCATCACAATAAAATAAATGATCAGGTAAATCATTTAAAATATAAAACAGTCATATTAGATCAAACCGCTATGACACAACAAGAAAATAGAATTCAAAATTAGTTATTAAGAGAAAAGACGAAAACACCTACATAAAAACACTTATTTGTAAACAATCTGTGGCATCAAACTACATTAATGTCATCGATAGTAAAATTAATGAACTAAATAGAAAGTACAAAAAGCCTCCTTCAAGAAAGAGTCCGATAAAGGACAACAACTAACACTTAAAACAAGTTATGTTCAATAGCACTTAAACATGTAGCAAGCTACAAATGTTCAATATAATACAAATACAGTAATCATATCACACAAACGAAAATTCTTGAACCACATAATGACATATTTGAATCAGTAAAAAGAAAATACAGGGGAAGAAAACATAAACAACAATTTATTTTCTTTTATTTGGTCGAAAAGAAAAAATGAATATTGATTTTAAAAACAAAAATGTAAAGCTTGGTTGTTTCCCTTTCCAATTTTTATTTAAAAAAACATTTTCTACAATAACTCTGCATTACCCAACAATTTAATTTCTCCACAAAATCTATTAAGTTATGAAAATTACATTATAGAAGCTCATTCACTTCCTCTAATTTCTTCAAGCGCTCAAAAGGTCAACTTTTAGGAAACGTAAATACATCCAGACAGAGGAAAGTCATTCTCAAATGAATCAAACTACAAACAAGTTTAACAGAATAGTAAACAAACAAGGACTTCATTTTTCTATCCTTCTATCTTCTGTCCAATTCAATCTTCAAACCAATCTCTTCCTTTATTTTCTTTCCCCTATCAAACAGAAGGAAAGAGAGAAATTATGGAAATACACACTCTAGCACTTCATTCTATAACTATAGAGAGTATGTATGATAAGAAATCAACAACCAAGATTTGGGATAACAACCTAGCAGAGACAGATGACAAAAGAAGAACTTAATATAAGATTGTGAAGAAAATGAAATTACCTCAGCATCATCAAATTTGGAAAGAAACACCATTACAAGTAAACCATTTCCCTTCCTACCAAAATGAGCTCTATTTTAAAATAAATGAGAAAAAACCTAATTAACCAACTAGAAATAAATTCAGTAGAAAACAAGAAAAATATGAGAACAGGTTGTAAAAGATTGAAAACGAGAATTAGGTTGAGAGTGAGATTGATAATAAAAACAAAAAATGAAGAATACACAAATAAAAAAACTAGACAAAATCAAGGCTAAAATGAAAACGGAAACTAAATTAAATCAGAGCAAAAGAAAAACCTACCTGATAAAAAATTTGATCAGATCCTACGGGATTTGCAAGAAACAGAGCTCAAAAACCCTAACTAAGAACAAATTGAGGTTTGTGATTTGAGTCTATGATAATCATCGTCAACAATAATATCAATTGTAATCACAAAATATAAAGCTTACACGAAAAAAAATCTACCTCCATTTGTTGAGTAAGAGAGAGACTCAGACTGAAAACGAAATCGTGAAGGTGAAAGTGATAGTGAAAACAAGACCGTGAGCTGTGAAGATGAGAATGTGAGAACGAGAAGAAACCAGGAGGAAAGTTGAGGAGGAGAGGAGAACGGGAAATCAGAAGCAAAGCTGAAGACGAGAGAGGTCAACGGGAAACATTTTAGTTGCTGCTGATTCATACGTTGCCCATTGCAGTGAAAAATTAAATTTAAAATTATAAATTTTTGTATAAAAAACATTACTATGGTAATTAAAATGATATATTGTAAGATTTAATAAATGTAAGTATAAAAATGTTACTAAAAGGTAATAATATGATATATTGTAACATTTTAAATAAATGTAAGAATAAAAATGTTACTAAATGTAATAAATCATGTAGTGCGTATTGATCCTTTGTTGTTGTCTAAGTGATTTTTACAATTAATAGTTTTAAGCTAATATTATATGTGTTGCCCTCAATCTTCTATGTGTAGATTAATTATTTCCAAACATCATTTTCTTGTATTGGCATAACCATTTTCAATATTCATGTACAAGGTGCTTTCACTATAAGATATATTGTTGTGTCACTATACTTTTCGAAAGAAGTGTGGTCAACTCTATTGAAATATGACAGTTTGATGAATTTAAAAGAATTCATGTTTTATATGTTACACATCTTGTTATAAGGTTCTTGTCTCTTGATATGTCTAATAATGTTTGCTTGAAGCATATACATGATTAAACAGGCTCGACGAATGTTTAACGAAGTATACTTTGGTAGATAATCGTTTTTCTAATCATACGCCAATGTCAAACTTCAATATACCATCAAGGATGTTCAAGTGTTATCATGACTAGAGTAAACTGTCAAAACCAAAGTATATTGTCCAAATAATGATAAGAAAGTTGATAACTAGTTTTCCAAAATAAAGTTATGTCTATTTTTTCTCTAGGAAGATCACCTTTTGTTAAAAATAAGCTCAATCTATCATATCAAGTTCTAGGAACTACAGATAATAAATAACTTTGTTAAGTATAAAAAACATGATCAGGAAAGATAGTACTCTCAAACCAGGGGTTGTTTTGCACAAACTTTCTTTTTTATGTGTCGTCATTCACAATACACTTTTACAATCATTTGATATAATTTCATGTTATTAAAAATTGTAAATGAAAGTAAAATTCAAATAGCCTCAAATCTTGTGAGTAATGAATAGGATTTTGTATAATCAATACCTTCTTCTTGTGAGTAACCTTTAACCACTATTTTAGCTTTTTTTTTTTCTTAAAACCTTACATGTCTTGTTTATCTTGTTTCTAAATACCTAGTTTTCACTTATATTCAAAATTTCCTTTAGAACATATCTACAAGTTTCCATACATTGCTCTTTGAAAACTAGTCTAGTTTTTATTTCATAACCTTTATCTAATTTTCTTCATCTAGTACTTTGACATTATTAGGCTTTACCATCTAAGATGAAAGTATATTGTCCTTGATGAAAAGATGATCTAGTCCTTACTCCTTAATTTTAAGCTCTCATTATTGATTCTATTGTGTGATTCTTTATAATATGGGCATTACATTCAATAGACTCTCTTACCTTTACTAGATTGTTTGTTGGTCTTACATCATGAATTGGATGAATTTAATTATTGTGTAAATTTTTGAACTAGGAAAGTCAAAGCAAGTATTTTTATCTATTTTTTAATAATTTGTGTCTCTAAGTTTAAAACTGTGTTTTGAACTTGTTAAAATGGTTACTTCAATTGGATTTAGTTTTGGGTGGGTTTTAGGCTTTATGTCTTGCTTGAGTGTCTAACTAACTCTCAAACGAAGGCTTTAACCTTGAGCATAGAGGATTTGCTTGAGTAACCAGTTGGACGTTAAGTGGTAACTATCCTGGCTAAAGCTAGGAGCGAAAACCTAAACAAGGGTGAGGCAGTGGCCATCCTCTCTTGTTTAGAACCTCAAATCAAGCAAGGGGAAGTTTCACTCAAGCAACAATTATCCACTACAAAAAAAACAAAAATTACCGACGAGACAAATCCATCGGAAACACCCAAAATCTGTCGGTAAATTGATTGTATGTAAATTTACCTACAGATTTCTGAATCCATCAGTTACCGACGAATTTAGGGTAAATCACTGACGGGCTCAGAAATTCAACGATAAAATCGTCGATAATGATATTTTACCAACGAATAAAGTTTCGTTGGTAATTTAACTTTTTCTTATAGTGCTCAAAATCTAAGTCATTGTTAGTTTAATAATTAAATGTAATATTAATATGATGTTATATTGTATTGATTTGAACGATTATTTATGATATACAGGTATGACGTGATTTCAATTCAAGTTATATACCTGAGATGATATGTTAACTAGTTTATGAAACATTGTATGTATTAAGTATACACTACAAGAAAAAAATTATTTAGAGACAAATTTTTAGTTATCAAATAAAATGGTTGTTAATTGTGACCAAAATAATCACCAAATTAAATTTTGGTTGCTAAATAACTACAAAATAGAAATAATGATTAAATTTAGTGACCAATTAATTAAGTCAAAATAATTAGTAACTAACATTAGCTACCAAAGTTTTAGTGAACTATACCATTAGATTCTAAATTGGTATCTAATTAAGTTAGAGATTAATTTAGAATCTAATGGTGTAGGTTACTAAAATCTTAATAGTTAATGTTAGATACCAATTATCTTGACTTAATTGGTCACTAAATTCAATTATTACTTATATTTTGTAACCAAAATCTAATTTGGTGGCTATTTTGATCACAATTAGCAACTATTTCATTTAGTAGCTAAAAATTGGTCTCTAAATAGTTTTTTTTTATAGTGATAGATTCCTATATTTAATAGAGATCATCTTACTTTAGTGATAGTTTATAAATCATATAAATTATATAAATTGAAGTATGTAGAGGAGTTAAGGAGGAATTGTTGCATACTGAATACATTTGATGAAGTACAAGTTTAAATTGCAGTGAACTTACTTTAAATCTTAATTTTATAATTCTCTTGTTGACCGAAGTCTTGGATTGATTCAAGTATTAGCTTATATAAAGAATAAATGCTCCATATAAATCTTTTGGAAGATTATAATTCCATAATGCATAAAAATATATTAAATAGAATTGATTAATACTTAATGCATATGATGAAGCATATTAAGTTATAATAAATTGTTTATATGAAATTGTAATTTTTTTTACCTTCAAAATAATTTTTCTTTTTTCTTGTAATGTTTAAAAATTTCTATAATTCACTTGATACATAAACTAATAGTGTTATAGGTCTAAAAATTGAATAAAAAGAGACACTATACAAATATATTTATATATACCATTTATTTTGTAAAAGCTTTTAGTGGGTAGTATTATATGTGTAATACTTATAATCAAATATATATATATATATATATAATTGAATAAAAGGAGACACTATAAAATACGATTTATTTTGTAAAAACTTTTAGTGGGTAGTATTATATGTGTAATACTAATAATCAAATAGGGTGTTACAAAAGTAGTAGCGATATATATATATATATATATATATATATATATATATATATATATATATATATATATATATATATATATACTATTTATTTTGTAAAAACTTTTGGTGGGTAGTATTATATATGTAATACTTATAATGGAAAAGAGTGTTAAAAAATTAGTAGCAAACAATAGTTATACTTCTTAGTCTTGGGAGAATATTAAGTTGGAAAAAGAAGAGTTGTTGATGATGGATTCATGAATATAGATCAAGAAAATACGAAAACTATTAAATTTAACAGTAGAAGAAGAAACATAAGAAGATTAAGTACTCTTGTTTAAAAAACCAATCTCTTATTTGCCTTATTTTATATTTACAAGGTAGAAGGCACTTTTGTTCTAATTTTTCAGTACAGTTAGTAAATTGTATAATAGTTGTTTAATAGACTAATTAGAACCTAATTACATCAAATCTTTTTACCGACAAAGAAGGGGTGTTGTAGAAATCCAAAAAATTATTTTATAATATTTTCTAAATACAATGTATTACATTATATTATTTTCTAATAATTTAAATATTTTTATATTTTTTCTGAAATATTACATAATTAATTATTTAAAATTAATAATAATAAAAACCTAAAAAAATTATTTAAATTTTTTTAAAATGAATATATAAAAAAATTAAAATTAAAAAAAAATATATTGCTAAAAAAGGGACAAGATAAGCCTATCGTGGCTAGACTTATCACCCTGCACTTATCTCCAAGAAACCCCATATAACCCTAACAAATTTAAAACAACAAAACAAAATTGCTAAAAGTTAAAAGCAAATAGTTAAATTGTAACTTTGCAATCAGTGCAAGATTAGCGTGGATACCGACATTAACAAATTCGAATTTGAGAAAGAGAGAACAGAGTTAATAAAAAAAAAAAAAAAAAAAAATAGGAAGAAGAAGAACGAGAGAGGTAGGATAGTAAAGTAAGAAAGGCGGTAAAGAAATGTTAGGAAAATTAAGAGGAAAAATATTTCTAAAATTCTAGTACATTAGCTGCAAATTAAGGTAAAGAAAGGAGATTATTTATTTATTTGTTAATTTTATAATTATATTTTTTATTAAGGTATCTTTAATCTCATTTTATTTATTTATTTGGTTAATATATAATTATACTTTTTTTAGTGAAGTGCATCTAATATCATCAAATTTTGTTTAAGAGTGATCATTAATTGATGAAGTATTTATAATGCATTCCACTTAATTATTATTATTATTTAATATACAAAAATATATTTTTATTTATTTATTAATTTAAATATTTATTATTTTTCTTGATTACAAATAACTATTTATTTTGTAGTATTTTTTTTAACTTTATGTCTTTCTAGGCGAAAATAACAATGATCATGATGATAATAATAATAATAAAATAAAGATTTAATGAATTGTAGATGAAGATTTAATTTTAAAAATTTAAATAAATAAATATTATACATAGATAATTTTTTTTTAACATAAAATATAAAATATAAAATATATTAAAATATATTAATTAAAATTGTAAAGGTGATAGTATAAATGTCTTATTTTATTATTATTGTCTAATTTTATCATATTTGTTTCTTCGTAAAAATGATAAAAATAGATACATATATATTTATACCACATGTATATAAATGATTTTTGTATGGACAGTTCTCCACCATAATGCAAGCAATATTTTTTAAGTCTGTAGTGAAGCGGAAATGGAAATGCTTAGAATAATACATTACTGTTCAGAGAACATGATCATCGTTTCTTCTAATACTTTCTGACAATTCATCTATAATATTTCTGACAGGTTCGTCACTGTCATGTTCATCATTCCTGCAACATCTATTCATGTTAATTCATTCCCCCGTTTGACTAGCATTTTCTTTCTTAAAATATATATGTAAAAGAGTTATAGTCTTACTAGCAAAATATGTATATATGTATCTAGATGTAGGTATTATGTAATAATGTATAATTATGGATAGGACCTTTTGTAAAATATATAACTTACAAGTTGAATTATTAAATTAACAAGCATGGAAAGAATTGAATACTATACTTATCAAAATTTAATAAAATTAGTAACAAAATGATAGAAAGATGGCGTTGTAGTTGTATTTGGAACTTCATAGGTGCAAAAAGAAGGTAAGAAAAATATGGTTGTTTGAAACAAGGAAAACATAACTCAAGTATCACCTTGTCTCTTAAATTTTCGGTGAAAAACCAATAAAATTTGAATAGAATTTGTATTTAATTAGTTGCATTTCAAAATGACTTCTGGCATAAATAACTATGCTTACCATTTTGTAAGACTGAAATAATTTTTAGCACTTACGAGTGAGAAAGAAATTCTTTAAGTTATATTTTAACTTTTAAATTCTTCACTTGAAGCTTATCTTGAAAAAACATAATCATTTATTCGTTCTAAAAGTTATGCATTATTGACCATCCTAAGTCATCTCATTTTTCTCTTCTTTCCCTGTGTTATATTTTTGCATCATTTTAATTACTTTATGTTTGTTTGTATTTTTTTCTTCTTCTTTCGAATTAATAGATGTAGGCGTTTACAGTTTTTTAATCTATAGATTAAATTTATATTCGTAACGATCTTTTTCTTAATAGTTTTTGTTAAGTCTAAAGTTTTAATTGTGAATAAGGAAGAAGGTGGCAACAGAGTTATGTCTGAAATGGGTTCTCGCTGCGTCACCAACTTGAAATAACTGTCTCAAATGACTCTGAAAAACAAAAGGCATGCAACAACTTGGTCTTTGTCACCTTCACTAGTCAAGGTTTGTGTGGCAACATCAAACTCTGATGCTGCTTGTGATCTTAGAAATCCATGAACCCACATAAATAGCATTGATATATATGTTATGCATAGAAGATAGAAAGATGCCAAAAATCATGTAATGGGTCAATTCATTTTGGCACAGCCAATGTCGTCCATTTCCATAGCACAAGGATGTAGACTACCACTGCCTCTTTTGCCACACAAACCCGACAATTCGCCGCTAAATGTTCCTGTCCTTTTCCTTCCAATGTCAATGCCCACCACCCACTCTCAACATATTGGTTCTTTGAACTTGATTTTCACCCTCTTTTCATGGATAATACTAACACATGCTTGGTCTTCGCAAACCCATTATCTTTTACTGTGCAATTCAAACTTTGTAATGTAGCTGTTATTTGTCATCTTCTAGCTAATTAATCCATGTAGGAATAGATTATGGTCTTTGAAGCAATGTTAAATTTCTTAAAACTAAATGGAACTTTGTAATGTATGTCTTATATGTTATCACCATCATCTTACAAATTAAGGTAGGCATAAATTATGGACTATAATACTAAATTTCATCCCAAAATTAATTGATATTGAATAAGTTGGAAAATCTTATGTAAAGGGTAAACAAAGTTCCCATTGTCGACAATAGAAAAAACAACACAAAGCCCCTTTATCAATTTTAAAATATTAAGATCTATTTAATAATTAATCCCTTTCAATAGACATATCTTGTCTTGTACATTAATCATTCTCGTTTGTGGAGACCATTTTCAAAATTAAAGCTAGAAACGGGTGCAGTTTATGTTGAATCTGAACATTTTGCCATCTGGGTTTCAAGGAAAAGTGTGTTTTAGTTAAATTTTTTCATTTAATTTCCAGTTGGAGGCAAGGTGAATTGGGTTTGACATTGAAACAAGAGGGATACGTTGGGGGGCTTTTTGTTTCATTTGACATGTGAAGATATCGTTGGTTGTGGTGCATAGTAGTCGAAGGTCGTAGTCAAGTCCATGAATTGGACCAAGATTAAGGGCAACAACCCATGTAGAGAAAAACAAGAACCCATGGTTAAAAATTGACCAATATCTACAAAATTCCGGTACAGGCTGCTAGGTACTTTGCATATTTTGGCCATGTGGGGGTGTTTCCATTGTGTTGAAATTTAGGGGAATTTGGAGTGTTGATAAAAAGTGAGATTCGTGATGGTGTGAGACATGGTGCATTTGCAGTGATGAAAGGAGGCCCCCAAAAGAAAAACTAGGATGGGATGGTGGCAATTGCTCATTCATCATGTGCCCATTTCTCATGATTTGATCTGTCTCATGACTGGTCAAGATCACCTCTTTCTCTTTCTCTATCCTGAATCTTGGTCTTAATTTCCACCTTTTTTTTTTCTTCTTTTAGCTTCTTCGTATCACACTTTTTGAATCATCAATTATTTCGTGTAGAAGCAATGCAATAATCTCTTTGAATTTTTGTTATCCCCTGAAAATTTCAATTTACTCAATCAAACTAGGAACATTTATAGTCATAAAGCAAGAGAATCCACCCAGCTCAAAAACCACTTTCAGTCCATTTCAATCAGATAAATTCAAATCAGTCACAAAATCCTGTTACACACCACAATGAACTTAATCAGATATATGCGAAATTATAAAGCACTGATTCTTTCTCGAAATAACAAAAAAAAATTACATAATTAATTAGGAAAATAGTCAATATAAATCTCATTTCAGAAGTTCTTAAATCTTGAAATAAAAATAAAACTTCGAATAAACGAAGATATCGTGAAAACAAAATATTAAATAATAAAAAATACTTATGTTATTGTATGGCATTTGAAGAGAGCTCTGGATCTCTTCTTCGACACTCAATTTGATTTTTAATTTTTAGTATTTTATTTTCAGTTTTCAGTCCTTAATCTTCTATTTTGTTTTTTGTTTTCGGTTATAAAGTGAGAGTGATACTTATAAAAGGTTATCTAATGCTTAAGTTATAGATTTGATTTAACAATGTATCTTTCATTTGGAGTGTTGCCTTATTATAGGAGTTGGAAGCATTGTACAAGAAAGATCAATTGTCCCTTGTTGTCAGTATAGATGGGCTTGGTAGTGGTAGAACATTATTCGGTCGGGATGTTCTCTGCAAGGACCAACTGCCCCTGATAAACGTCTTTGTTAGCATCTAATCGATTATCGGCAGAAGGAACCCCATAGAGGAAGATTCCTTTACGAACCACTTGATTGAAGCCCTCGACGTGCATGCCAAGGACATAATCTTTAAGATCTAAGAGATTTTGTTCTAGTCTAGCTTTCTTTTAGATGTCCTCATTGTGAGAAGGTCAGATTCTGTTCAAGCTTCTATAGATTAGTCATCTTAGACTTGTCTTTTTCCTACCAGTCGTAACACCAGGCTTTCCAGGTCTTTAGTTCCTCGTCTGCACCGCTTTGTCAGCTTCTACCTTCTTCATCAACTCATCAGGGGAGGTGTTAGCCTTTAGTGCAGACTTCAACAAGCTTAAGGACTCGATCAACTCTCGTTTCAATTTCTAGACCTCTTTGGCAGAGCCCTTAGCAACCTCAACATTTAGCACCCGAGCAATTGCAAGTGCACGGTTCTACATCAACATGCACGCAACCCCAAGCTCCTCAAGGGAGGTTGAGGACAACACCCCTTTCTTTGTCGGGGTCCAGGAAAAGTTTAACCCTTAATAGAATGTCAAGTCAATAGACAGAAGTTTCCACCACTGCTTATTCCTACATCGAAAGCAGTAGATCATGTCCTCTTCAGTGACTACTAAGGTGAAAAGTGTTTTTTGGACCTCTCTTTCCTTTTGTGCTTTTTCTCCGCTTGGAGGGGTCAGGTCAATAATCAGAATTGGGGTAGAAGCCCCAATCGGCCCTCTCATTTTATCCTTTCAAGGTTTCTTTAGCATGTCCAAATAATTCAGAGCATGTTGAGCCATTACGCCTGAAAACTAGGAAATAATTCAGCAAAGTTAAAACTGATTCAGAATACTATGAAAATGAAAATAATGCATACCCTTCAGATCTATCCATCGGTGTACTAAAGATAAATTTGTAGTATTTTTTCAAGTAGACATCTTCCTTGGAAAAAGATCCAAAATCTCAAAAATCTTCTTGTCTTCCTCAGTCATGGACGACCTCGGTTAAGATTGGTATCAGATGGGATTCCTAGCCTAATTAAAAAGAAACTTGGGCTTATCCTCATCGAAAAATGGTGTCGACCAACAAGTTCGACCAATACTTTGAGAAATATAGTTTTAAATTTTTTTTAAGAAGAGTTGAAAAAAGCAAAAAGACACAAGCTGAATTGGCTTATTAATAACAATCAACTTATCAGAGAGGCCGACTAGGACCTAAAATAATGTAGGAAAACTAGAGGAGCAAGGCAAAGATTTAACATCTCGCAGATGAGTCAAAAAATCTAGAGTGCAACCCACGAATTAAGATGCAATTGCGTTAGAGCCACGTTAAGGACGTGCAAGACACCCATCGTAAACTCGTCAAAAGGTAGTCAAACATGAGTGTCCTTGAACAAGCAGACATACATATAGAAAGAGTCATATATGTGACCTTCTCTGCCATGACAAACATTGTCAATGGCTATACACCTCTCAAGAGAAATTATACCCTCTTCGATATCTTTGGTGAGCATAGTCACACTAGTCATAAAAGACTCTTATGAGCATAACCACCTATATTTGAAAAAATACTTTGTTAGTTTGAAATTTTTGGAGTACATGATAATGAGATTAGGTTTTAGCAATAATTGGATCAAATAAATCCTAGGTTGTCTTAGGTCTGCTATGGTTTCTCACTACAAGAAAAAGGTTGTTTAGAGACTAATTTTTAGCTACCAAGTGAAATAGTTACTAATTATGATCAAAATAATCACCAAATTAGATTTTGTTTGCTAAATAACTACAAAATAAAAGCAATGATTGAATTTAGTGACCAATTAAGTCAAATAATTGGTATCTAACATTAGCTAGCAAGGTTTTAGTGACCTATGCCATTAGATTCTAAATTGGTATCTAATTAAGTTAGAGACTAATTTAGAATCTAATAGTATAGGTCACTAAAACCTTGGTAGCTAATGTTAGATACCAATTATTTGACTTAGTTGGTTACTAAATTCAATCATTACTTCTATTTTGTAGTTATTTAGCAACCAAAATTTAATTTGGTGACTATTTTGGTCACAATTAGCAACCATTTCATTTGGTAGCTAAATATTGGTCTCTAAATAGCTTTTTTCTTGTAGATTCTATTCTAATAAATGACAACCTCACTTCTGAGTTTATACTTGGAAAAGGCCTTAGATAGGGTGATCCACTTCTCACATTCTTATTCTTAATGGTTGTTGAAGGGTTGGCACGGGTTGTGAGAGAAGTGAAGAGAAAATGTATTTTAGAAGGAGTAAACGTCGGAAAAAGGGAAATCAGGATTAGTATGTTACACTATGTTTTTTTCTTAGAGCATGTAATTAAAATATTGTTGCTCTTAAAACATTTTGAGTTGCTTCCAGCTAGCATAAGGATTAAAAGTTAATTCTCAAAAGAGCCAAATCGCTAGAATGAGAATAGATAGGGTATAATTACTTAGATATGCAACTGTGTTGAAATGTAATACTATGAATATGTCATTCAATTATCTAGGGGTTAACATTGGAGACAACCATAGGAAGAAAGATTTTTGGGAAGAGATAGTTGCTAAGATTGGAAAAAGATTAGCAAGAAGGAAAGGAAAATTTGTATCCCTAGCTGGTAGAGAGTGTGTAATTAAATCATTTTTATCTACAATGTCATTATTTTTGCTATCACTGTTCAAACTTCCACAGGCTATCAGGTTACAAATTATACGTCTTCAGAGAGATTTCTTATGGGGTTGGGGCCATGAAAATCGTAAGATTACTTGGGTTAGTTGGGAAAAAAATTTGCAAAAGCAAGAATGAAAGGGGATTAGGCATTCTGGAACTAAAAAGTTTTAATAAGGCATTATTAGGGAAATAGAAATGGAGGTTAAGAACAGAGAACAAGGGTTTATGAAAGAAATATTAGAACCTAAATTTGGGTCTTGGCAAAGTTCAGAGGTTAATATAGATAGGTCGTATGAATCTAGATGGTGGAGAGATCTTAAGAAGGTGACTAGAAAAGAAATAGAAGGACAATGGGTCAAGAATAGCTACACGTGGAAATTAAGCTCGAGAAATAAGGTTATGTTTTGGGAAGATAGGTGGGCGAGAGGTTTTAATCTTAGACAAAAGTACCCTAGGATTTTCACTAATTCTTGCCAAAAGGATGCTAAGGTGGAAAATGTAGGAAAATGGCTCAATAATAGGTGGGAATGGGTTTCTAGATGGAGGACCGAGATGTTTGAGTGAGAAATTCCAATAGTAAATGATATTTTTTAACTGCTGCAAAATATAGTGTTGATGATGGAAATAAAGGATACATGGACATGGAATGAGGAAGGAAATATAGTGTACTCAGTTAGGTCAGTGATAATCTTTAGGGGTCAATATAATTTAAGATTTTCTTTATAATTTTTATTATGTATTTTAATTAAGTGGTTGAATGGTCACATGAAAAAAAAACTACAAGAACATGAATCATTCATATTCTCACGATGAGAAAAAAATAATGCATTTGGTGGGAATTAAAAACCACGTTAGTATAAGTTAATTGCTAGTAATCATTAAGGGTTTGTTTGGATTAGAAAATGGATTTGATGGAGTGAATTTGAATTGATTTGAGATGAATGTGTGAGAAAAGTTTGGTTGTTTGGATTAAGGAAAAGATAGCGAGATTTGAGTAGAAAGTTTATAAAAGTTTGTGAATGATGTGATGTGTATAATTGATAAAATATTTTTTAATAGATAAAATTATAGTTAAAATTAATTTAAAATTAAATATAATTATTTTGTTAAGTGTGATTAATGAATTGTTATTATTTTAATTATTGAAATTATAAGTTTATTAATTATTTTAAAATAAAAATTAAATTATTATTATTAATAATATTATTATTTTATAAATTTATTTTATTATTATAATTATTATTTTTAGTTTCAATATTAATATTTTATTTTTATTATTATTTTATAAATTTATTATTAATATTATTATTTTATAATTTTATTAAACTTATTATTATTTATTAATAATAAGTATTATAATATATTATATAATTAATTATATTTATTTTATTATATATAAATATAAATATTAATAAATTAAATATATAAAAAATATAATCAAAACTGATATATTCCGCAAATCTTCGCTATTTTGCGAAGATTTACTATTGCGAGGAATTCTTCTCGAATTCAGAGTTTAAATAATATTTTATTTATTGAAATGTTAACTTTCATCGTAAATAATCAATCTGTGTGAATAGATCGTAGGAAACAAACACTGCCTAAAGATTACCTAAGATGTACTTAAAAATGTAATAAAAGATATAAATGAATTTTGAAAGAAAATTGAGTTTTCTCTATATGATAACTTTATGGTGTTTTGAGTTATATGAACTTAAATATGATCTTATTAAGGTAACCTGTGGCGATCAACCTCATGACTGATCACTCACCTTCTCATCTTTCTTTAGTGTAGCGTCAATATCCTTCTTCCTTGTCCAAACCGAATATAAAAAATGGTACCCCCTATTTTCTCATCATGTTAGGTTATATCTTTTATTGTTTTACTAATTATCTTGTTTTAAATATTTGTATCCACTTGTTTATTTCGTTTTTGAAAAAATAAATAAACAAAACAAGGAAAAAAAGGAGAACAAATATGACATCATTCTTGACTTGTGAAAGAAAGAATTGAAGCAGTGGGAACTGAGGATAATTTTAATGGTAGAATTAGAAGCAACAGAGGACAGATACAAATTTAAAAAATTTGGAGGCAACAAAACTTTGGGTATTATGCATGGTGGTTCAAGCATCTTGTCAAACACATGGAGGGCAACATAAATTTTTGGAGATTAGCACAACTAAAATTCGGGATGAATTTTCTTGAAAAGGGGAAGGATGATTTTATCTAAAAAAATAAAAATAAATGTAATTTTCTTTTTATTTTTCTATGTATAGTTTGGACGTAAAACTAGGGAAAGAATGGATTTGTTTATTCCTCCTTCATCATGAATTATATATAAAGACACTTATTGTACTCATTTTGGTTGATTTGGAATGATGAATAAAAACTTTTGAAAATCTTGAGTGTGTCATATCTCAAGTGGTATTTCTCCTTTGCTTATCCTAGAGTGGCGCTTCATAGCTTATCTCTTAGTGGCGCATCAGGGTTCATTAAAGGGAAGTGGAGAGTTTCTCTTTTGGAGATTCTTATCTTGTGAGCTAGGTCATAGGTAACGATTCACCATCTTGTTTATCTCATGGATTTGAGTAGCGTAAGGTTCTTCCAATTCTTAACATAGATTTAGGAATACGAATTTATTTTGAAAATTTCAGAAGTGATTGCTTCTCTCTTGAGTTCTTAATTGGACTTGCAAACTTATCAAGGGCTTATCAACCTTGTGACATTTCTTTATAATTTAGGGTCTTTGATGTTTCCACAACGTAAAAACCTAAATACTTAGGGATCTTAGGCGTTCAAATATTCTTTGTTATGGGTTCTGGGGTTTAATCATAATTGGGTTCACATCATTTGCTATCAGAGCTAGGTTTAGGATTGATTGCCATAGGTTACCCTGATAAGATCATATTTGGGTTCTTATAACTCAGAACACCATAAAGTTCTCATAGAGAGAAAACTCAATTTTCTTTCAAAATTCGTCTATATCTTCCATTACATTACATTTCTAAGTACATTCTTTTATAGGACAAATTACATGGATCTCTGAATTCCACATTAATCTTCAGTATAGGCCAAATTACTAGTAACCTTTAATGATTACTAGTAATTAACTCCTACTAGTGTGGTTTTTAATTCCCATCAAATGCATTATTATTTCTCATCGTGAGAATATGAATTATTCACCTTCTTGGAGTTTTTCTCATGTGACCATTCAACCGCTTAATTAAAATATACAATAAAAATTAAAAAGAAAATCCTAAATTAGATTAACCCATAAAGATTATATCATTCCCTCCTTCTTCAAGAACATTGGTCCTCAAATGTCATGAATAAGCTTCTTCCAAGAGAAACATAATTCCAGGATCAAAGATAATCCTTTTATTAATTTTTCATTCCAAAACTAAAATCTCTTCAAACACTACTGATTGATTGATACCAAATAACATGTTGTTGAGACTTCTCATGAAAGACTCTTCCTCACATTGTTGAATGGAAAAAACAACAATATCTATCATAAGACCAGAAAAGGTAAATAAAAGTAATTTGAAAGCAAAAAGAAATTTCATTAAATATCAACATCCGAAGCTCTGGTATAACTGATGAGAAAATAGGGGGTCTAGTTTTTTATATATTAAAGGGAGATAGATATTGACACCATATTCAAGAAAGACGAGAAAGTGAGTGATAAGTCATGGGGTTGATCTGCCACATGTTACCCAAATAAGAATAGATTAATCTTCAATAAGTAAGCTTTAATAATTACTAGTAATTATCTTTTACTAACCTGGTCTTTAATTTCCACTAAATGCATTATTATTTTTTGGTCATGAGAATATAATGATTCACTTTCTTGTAGTTTTTTTTTTTTAATTTTGACATGTGACAATTCAACCACTTAATTAAAATACATAATAAAAATTACAAAGAAAGTTATAAATTATTTTGGCTCCTGAAAATCATATCAGTCAGCCAATAAGAAGATAAGACAATTTCAGCATAAGAATGATGAGTAACTGTTTGAAAAATTCTTGAAAACCAAAACAGTCTACAACTCAATTATGTGCTTGGAGAGCTATTTTAGACCAGCTAGACACTTATGATAAAAAACAAGATTAATATTTTCTACAAATAGCTATGCTTTTTGCCATATACATGCAGAAACAATTAGTCATTGCTACTAACATACAAGGAGGAGGCAAGCAAGATGTGGTACAAATGTGATGAGTGGACAGGAATACACAATGCACATTTATGCATTGTTAAGGAACACTTTCAAAGTTTTGAGTTCAGAAAGATAAGCAATAAGCAAAATATATTATGGAAAGTAGTTTGGATAAGAGATGTGTAGAATTTATGGAAGTCCACAAATAATGTATTCTTAAGACGTATGACAAAGCTAAATTCACGTTTTCTTTTTGGTTCTTGAATCCAAGTTTGAAATTAATAATATGATTTGATTGGAATCTTATTTGTGGAAATTGGAAGTTGACACTGCTAATCTGATAGAATCTACATAACATGTAATAGTTCAAGGATCACTTTAACAGGCAATATTGGGCATGCACTCCACACCACTGCTGTAAGTGCTAGAGTTTTTTTCTTGAAGCTGTTGGAACCATACCACTTCTTTGCGACATGTTAATTCAAAACAATTTGGATAGAAATACATAGTTCATTTTATGTACAACGATGCATGTTCATATTTGTTTTTTCTGGACTATATTCAAATATTGCTCAAGATGATCATCATAACACTGTGAGGTTATTACAAGCAGCATATTAGAAGAATCTGGATTGGACAACATATTATTGTATGTTTTCTGTTGTTTTATAGTATCTGTAATCTAGTGTTTTTTTCTCTCTCTGTTTTACTCTTTATGGATTATTTCTTAGTAGATTTTTCTATTTAGGGGCTGTTTGTCCGGATTAAGGAGTTTTTTTTTATCACATTGTAATTTTTAAATTGCTAGGTCTTCTATAGTTGAAACATCTTTCAAGTATTTTTGACTATTGATTGTCAATAAATATTTTATATATATATATATATATATATATATATATATATATATATGTATATATGATTATTCATGTTGTTTATCTATCTTAGACCGAAAATATAAGGTTATTGATTGGACACAAACATAGGTATAGGGAGGAATATGATCATAACCTTAGTGATATATCCGTGACCAAAAGCTCAAAAAGCACACCTCCACTAAAGCTACCAATACGCCAACCATGTTACATAAACAGTTAAGCAGAACTACCTATTTTCAAAGATGTATGTTAACTTATGGTATCAAATTCTTATGCTCTGATGTTGTATCTTACCATCTTTTTGCTCAAAATTCCCACAACGAGATGAAATTTATAGTTAAGATGAATTAATATAAATTTTGTATTTTCTTTTTCTTCTATTATATTTGCTTTTCATCATGTTACCTAACATTTGATTTTTTATTTTAGTGTTGATTCAAAATAATTGTTTTTAGAACCCCCATATTATATTTCTTTATTATTTATTAATCAATCATATCTTGAGTCTAACGGTTTTTATATTCAAAAAGGTTTTGAAAAGGCTACTAACTTATTTCAACCCGTTCTTGTATTTTTTTTATTTAAAAAAATATTTAAATTTTTGGTCAAAAAAAAGTAGCTTCAAACAATTTTAATTGTAAATCATTTAGTCAAACTTAAACTTTTTATAAAAATTAGATATAATTTCAGTAGATCAAATGAATGGTATAAAATATTTTTTTTCCTTCTCTTTTTTCTCCCTCATGAAAAACAAATCTTATAAAATATCGTTTAAAAAAAAGAAGAAAGGTTTGAAGTACAATTAAAAAAAACACACACACAATCTTACTCTTCTCGATTTTTTACTCTAACACTTTAATTCGCAATATGGAGGTTACGTAGGGGTGGGCACGGAACTGACACCCAATTTGGATCCCAAAAACAATTGAAAAAGTGATTTTAGTCGGTTCGGATGGATTAACATGTTAAGAAGGAGAAAAATGTGGGCTTGAATGAGTTTCATTGGACAAACTCACTTTTAATTCTTTGCATTTGTCAAAAATTAAACTCCCCTTAATACAAAAAATAAAATTAGTGCTTAGTTAAAAGGGGTAACTTTGTTCACAGACAAAATCAATGCATGTATTTGTTCCCTGTCAAACTCTCTTAATTTCTTCTACTTCTAACTTATGTGATTTTTCTTTACCACAATATCAAGTAAGAATATTCAATTTATTTTATTCAAGAATAAATTATTATACTAATTTTAGTTTTATTTTTGACAGATTTGATATTGAGAAAAACTTTCCGTCAAATAGTTCACAAGCAAGCAAGGATTCTCAAATCAACAATCACCTATCAGTAATGTTTTGTTTGTATTAAAGAATGAAAGTTGAAGGAGTGAAAAATAAAAGAAAAGAAGAAAAGATGAGATTGTTTGTATTAAAGTAAAGTGTGTGAAAAATTTGTAAGTAATTTAATTGATAATAAAATATTTTTTAAACAAATTAGTTTACTTAAAATATAAATTAAAATTAAAATTTAATTTTGAATTAAAATAATAACTATAAAATTTTGAAAAATAAAAAAAGTATACTTTTAACAAATATTTTAAAATAAATTAATTATTAAAATATTGAAATTGAAATTTATTTATTTTTATATTTTATTTCAATTCTTTATTTTATTAAAATATAAATATTAATATTAATTATATAGTAAATTATATTAGAAATAAATAAATTATATAATTATTGTTTAAACGTAATCAATGCTGACAACATATGACGATGTCTTCCGTGCTTGTTATAGTACTTCGATCAAGTTGTAGAGCATCATCTACCTTCCTTCTAAGATGTTCTTGAGAAAAATTGAATTAAAATTTTTTTTCACATATAATTAGCATATAATTTACTATAATAAATTTATAATCTATTATATGTAACTAAGTCAAAGCTAGTTTTCATTTATATCTTTATGTTAAGAAATAATAATTATATTATTTAAAAAATATTTCTCTTGCATATAATTGATTAAATGATAGTGAATTATATGTTTACAAAAGTTGATTTCTTTTAAGTGTCGCGTATATTTTCGATTATTTTGTATAAAAATTCGATGAGATAATTGAATATTTTCATGTAAAATTTCTTAAAAGTTGTTTTAGGATAAATATATATTTTTACTCTAGTTATATAGAAATATTTTGTAATTAAATAATTCAAAATTGTTATTGAAAAATCTTTCTAAAATTGTTTAGATTATCGTAGTGAATTATCTTCTTTTAACGACAATTTTGAGAAGAAATTTTAAAATAAGTTATGTCAATTTTTAAATCAAATTATTAACACGCTTTCGGCTTTGTTTTTAGCCCTTCATTATTTTACAATTAATTATTTTATAAATACTAATAAAATATTTTAGCACAAATCGATTATATTTTAACTTTTCATGCAAATGTGTTTGGAGTAATATGGAAAGGGTAACATAAAATTCACCTCATTTTGTATGCTTTTTAATAGAAACAAAAACTGAGGGTAAAAGAACACAATCTAGCCTAAATTGGAATCTAAGTATTGTTCCACCTAAATCGCATTTGGTCCAACGTTGAAAGTTCAATTGCCAATGACCAATTATATCATTTGAAACTTCAACTTTTGTCAAACTGAACTTTCTGGATCCAAATCCAACTAACTTATGTTTATCGAATCCTAGAATTAGGTTAGTTTTTTTTTTTTTTCCCTTCTATAGTGCAATTAAACAAACATCATCAAACAATCCTTCTGTATATATAAAAATCTTAATTGTCACGTACAATAATTTCATATTACAGATCATAATTGAAATAACTTATAAAATAATTACGATAAAAGTCAATAAACTTCTTATTCTATACTATAACTTGTAATTAAATAATAAAGAGAATACAAAGCTTCTATTCTCATAAATACATGCATGTATAAATGAGAATTAGGCAATATGTTGCATGTGATTAACTTGCTATTAAGAATATTTAATTAATTGTACATTTGTTTGGATGTACTTTCCGAGAAATTAGGGCATAAGATAAAGGAAAAATAGAAGGGATATTGTTTGATTTCATTAAAGATGAACAGTGAAGCACATGTTCTGTTTGTAATTATCTTAAAGAAAAGCCAAAGAAAATAAATTCTTAAGGACATGATAAGATAGAGAGTGAAGGTGGGTGAAAAACACTAACCAAAAAATACCACAAAGGGGTCACCATCATAACCCTTTATGAGTCACTTCTTCATGCATTGCTAACCCTTTCTTTCACGTGTTTTTGTCATTCATAT
>Ga0209489_100440_pt1 | contig 76571 bp, 29 predicted proteins | sample SiratrowhiteBW_FD_187527 | JGI IMG/M metagenome (GOLD analysis project Ga0209489, IMG submission 187527) | Root nodule microbial communities of legume samples collected from California, USA - Siratro white BW (SPAdes) (version 2) | ecosystem: Host-associated > Plants > Roots > Nodule | place...
AAAAAAAAAAAAAAAAAAAAAAAAAAAAAAAAAAAAAACAAAAAAAAAAAAAAAAAAAAACAATAAATTAGAATTCCAAACCATGTCACTCAAAGAATCGAAACAAGAGAAGATAATTGATCTAAATTTTTTTGTTAAGACTTGAATAATATTTTAATGATAAATAAAAATTATCTAATTTTAAAAATTAATTAATTAAACTTTGTTTAGTTCTATAAGAATGAGGTCACAACACTGTAATGACAGTGAAAAAGCAAGTAAAAAAGCTAAACCCATCTCAAAGGGTAAAAACATTTTTAATACGATTTTATCCAGACAGAGAAACAAAAGACAGGGTCCTAAATCCAAATTCCAAAGTTTCTCCTTTTTTCCACGGGGCAGCCACCCCCACATGTTTTGCTCCTTTCTCTCTCTTGAATGCTCAAATTAACAGTGTTGAGTTGAGAACCACTATAAAGCCAAACCTTAACCTGTAGTAGTCACCGCCTTCTTCCCTCTTCACTGCACCACTTCTACATCTCTTTCCTTCTCTCGTGTTCTTCTTCAACTACAAAAAAGTAGCTTCTCCATAGTGACTAATGCCAAAATCTCAAACGTGAACAGAAGCCAACTTGTCCAGAATGGTACAACAGAATTAAGCAAATCAAAGGAAGAATGGTGAGAGAGCACAATAGCATTAGCAGTGGATGGCCGCCAATAGGGGCCCCACTGAACGTGCAGAGAGATGAATATGATCAGCATTGGAGCAGCAGTTTCGATAGTTCAGTGAATGCTGTTTCTTTTGGCTTTGTTGCCACTGCCATTCTCATTTCCATGTTCTTAGTCATGGCCATCTTTGAAAGGTTCCTCAAACCCGCCTCGCCGCCCCTGTTGCCGTCAGGCGACTGGAACCGTCGCCGGAGCTCCCAGATGGCCTTCAATGGGAAGCTTTCCCACCGTTCACCGAAAGTGAGTGCTCAAAAACTCATCTTTTCATGCGGTGTGCTGCGTGAGTGTTCACTGCTCATTACAGTTTCATGACAATGTGAAAGCCTTTAACTTTTTTGCTTTTTGGCCTCGCTCTTCCGTTTTCCTGTTGTTAATGGTGGACACACAGTGCCTTCCTTGTTGAATGTTACTGTTTCTTGGTTTTCTCTTTTTTCCTTTCTTTCAAGTTTTCCTTCAACTAAACAGTGGAGGAAAAAATGAATGATTTTCTTTTTGTTCTTCCACTTCAGGAAGCTTTTAATTTGGGTAGTTATTTTGGTGTTTGGACGAGTGATGATTACTTATCTGACATAAAGCTTCTTTTACCTAATTTTGTTTTGTTGTTTCTAGGTTGCTTTTTACTCGCTTCTTTTGCTAGTTGAATATTACCACTCCTGTAAACTTGCTTTTGCTTCCCACACTATATTAGAATAATGGTTTTTCTTAATCAGGACTACCGTTTTTCTACTGAATTCCTCTGCTACTGTCCAATTGACCAATTCAACATGTTTCTGGCACGTTCCTCACAATCTCTGACACTGTTATCCTTCAGAATTATACATTCTTGAGATCTCTTATTTAGACCTTCCCTGCATTTCTTGTTCCACCGGCTCTCATATTCTCATCTAATTCTATGGTCTTCCGTTACAGATTTTCTTGTTGGCCTTAGAATGGAGGGTGTTCTTCTTTCATCCTTAAACAGACCTAACCATGCTTATGCTTTTCTTCACTTTGGAGAAGCGATACACTAGTGGTTTACCGTGTTTTAGCCTTATAGCCTCTTCGTGATTTATCTTTCAAAAAAAGGAGAAATCTTGTAAATCTGAATTTAGTATCAGACAACAAATTTTTCTCCCTTAGGTTTTTAGGTTATTTGAACTTAGGAACTCTAGCATAACTCCACACCAAGTTTTTCATCTCATTATGCTTACATTTACACGTACAGTCTAATACCTTAATTATGAGTAGACTTTGTTGTCCCCTGCTTTTTATGAGGACATGGTCCTCTGTAGATGTTTTCTGTTAACATTGGTCCCTAGCCACGGCTATTTTGGACTTATTTATCCATCTGTGTGTCGGAGTTGAGACCCACATTAATGTTTTTGACAATCAACTGCACCATCACCTCCAATCTTCAATAATACCGTACATGGCCAGTGTTTGTGGTCTTCGACAGATTGTCGACCAAAGTTAAACTTATTATGATCTTCTGATACTTGACATTAATTGTCTATCCCGGTAGCCACTAATTCAGAAGGTAATCACACATCCTTTCTTAGCCCTGAGCCTATAACTTTTTTCTTTAATATTTTATACTTAGCTTTCATATGATGAGCTAGAACCAAGGAAAAATTGTGTTGCCTACTCTATGCCGTTACTTTGGAGGAACACTCCAGGCCCACCTACTGATCCAACCTCGCTGTTTTGTTGGAGGACACCAACTTGATTAGGACAATGCTGTAGAGTTGTTTCTCTCAACTTTAACAAAATCATTAATGTGATTCCCCCAGTATTAGCCAATGAAGTTTTGAATGCAAAAAGTCTAAAAATAATATAAAACTTAATGCATTTGTTTGGCATTTGGTTTACATTTGGAATTTCGTTATGGTGTTAATGGAACACAGAATATGGGATTTTAAAGAACATGCTTTTGCAATTAGACAGAAGTCAGGGATTCTTTTTATTGTTTATGGTAATGATGCCACTCATGCACTCTTAGACCACGTGAGTATGATTTTTCTTATTAATGAAGTCATATGATATAAAAGTCACTTCAACATCACAGCGACTGATTTTGCCGTGTGGAAAATAGAATAGAGCTGAATCAGACCAAAGGTTAGAAATACTGATTTGGATTCTTGAATAGCTAAAAGTAAATTTAAGACGTTGAGATTTCAGTTATGGAAATGCAAAACATGTAATCCAAATGCAACTATCTTGCTTTTTTATTACTATATTTTTTGGATCCGTAATCTGTGTTAATATCTATCTAGGTGGAAACATTTAATCTGCTTTATTTTATATTTTGTTAAAAGTCAAATGTATGATCCGATGTTGGATGATGTTGGTGCCTTATACAACCAACGTGTCCATATTGGACGAAAAGATATATAGCAATGTTGGGTTCGATGAATGTGTTGTCTCTGTTTATTTTATTTCATTTCATACGTTAGTGAGGTACATCTAGAGAAAGATTCCGAGTACATTATAAATCTTATATTTTCGTAACTTTAACTTCTTTTAAGATTGATGGGATGCATGTCACTAGCCTGGCCTTGGTTTGTAAGTTTAGCATCAGATGCAAATAATTTAGCAGTACAATTTTGTAATCACTGTTTCTTTTTAATGTGTCTTACACTGTTTGAAATGTTGGTGTTCTTCTCATCACCATTATAACACTGTTACAAAACACCATCCTGAATAAATCTTGCTGATAATCTGTGGTAGGCTACTAATTACTTTCTACTTGCAGACATTTTACAGTTTTCCTTTTTACCAGCCAATTTCTCTTAGAAAGTATTACTGTTTTCTTATTGTTTTGAAAATAAACTGGAAATAGTAATGCCGCTGTTGCTTTACCATGTTGATGATTGCAGGCATTAAATTGCTTGACCTTAAAAAGAAGTCTTGTGGTTTTCATCAAGACATTTAATGTTATTGCCTTCAATTTGAGATGTGATGTTGAAAGCAATGAGTTTAGGAACTTTGAGAAATACAAAAGCATTTGTTGCTTTTCTCCCAAGTTTGCAGTGGACAATGATTTGTCAAGCCCTTTCTAGTGTGATCTCTGGTCCACTTGTGTAAAATAGCTCCTTTATTCCAACTATGCTGGATATCAAAGTTCAATTCACCTATTGTACAAGATAATTTTTTTTAGTTATAAAATTTTTCTATTCTAAACATCTAAACCAATGATGTTCTAACTTCACTCTACTTGATATATTTCATCCATTCAGTGAAATTCACCAGGTTCTCTAATTTGTACAGATGAGTTTGTATGCAAGCTGGGTTTCAGTTTTAATGCCTGGAGATGAGACTCCTTCTTTCATTGCTCATCCTGCTCCTGCACCATGTTGCCCTGAACGGATATCATGGCCTCCCCATCAACATAGCTCATTACCTTATTCCACTAATATCAACCAAGTATAATAAGAATTCAGTGTGACAAGGTTATGCATTGTGCATGTTACATGAAGGAGTTTTATGTGAAGAAAATAGACTTGCTATGTAGAAGCTTTCTTTATGGCTTATAGCATACCATGTACATAGAATTTAGTTTAGTGCAAATTGGTTGGAAATGAGGTCCATCTCTTCTTGACCAAATGTTCCTCACTAATTGAAGCTTTGGGGTTTCCCACAGTGTAAACAAGTGGTTGTAAATGCATGGAATGTTGTGCACCAAACACTCCAAACCAAATAAACAAAGACCGTACTTAGTATAGCATGATAATAACGCACGCGTAAAATCAAATAATATTGTCACTCTGATAACGACACGTGAATAGCCTTTACCATAATTGTCAGTTTGGTCGTTGGACCCAAATTGACATGGAACCCTCTTGTGTGTAGTAATGATTATGTTGCCGAAATTCTTGGATTTGTTATAGAAAATGGATTTCGTGTACAAGGTAATGAATGATGCAAAATCTCAGTATATATCATGCAACTTATCTGTCGGAGATTTTGGTCGCTTAAACAAGTCTTAGTATTTTTATGGATCGGTCTTTGATTCTAGAAACTGAGTTAAAGAAAAATGATTTCATTCTGTCTTTGTTATAATACTCTAATCTAATGTTCCGCATTGGATCGATTACGGGTCAATTTCGAATATGATTGCACTTCGTTCGTTTGAAGGAATGATTGCACTTTCTTGGTGAGTCACAATCACAAAACCTAAAGATATTGTATTGGGGCTTCTCAGAAACAAACCAACTTCTTGCATTGGGCTTTCCGAATTGGGCCTGTCAAAATGAACTTCAGTTTGGATTTCGCCTGGCTATACAGATCTACATCCTGACTTTTTAAAAACCACACGTTGACTAATCTTTGATATCTCTTAGTTGTGAGAATAAAGACTAACGTTCTGAGGTATTGAGATGTATTTAAAGAATTTATCTGTTTTAACGTCTGCTAATTCAGTATTTTAAGTTTACTCGCCTATATTCTATTCCTCTAGAAATGGTAACTCAAAAATTATACTTTTTAGCATCTTTTTAAAAAAAAAAAAAATTATGTAAGATTGTTGAAGATTCACATTTTATACAACTTTTGAAAAAAAAAAACACTAAGATTAATAATAACTAACAATAATAATTCAACTTAATAAGTCGAGTCAACTGAATTATGAAGTCTCACATATTCGTGTTATAGCTGCTTATATGTAGTAAACAAATAAATCATTCATATATCTTTATCTTATTTTTATATTAGATGAAGAATAGGATCTTATATTTTTTAATTAAAATTTATGTTAAGTATAAAATTATCACATAAAATTTATTAAAAAAATTATAAGAAAATTAAGCTAAACTCGTGAAAAGATATAAACAAAACAGATCATAACACAAACTCAAAAGAATAAAATAAAAAAACAAAAGATTAAAATGTACAATATTTACATAACTACCAATAGACCAATTATAACTAACTTTCTTAAACCACAAATCAATATATTACTAATATAGTAACTTAATTATTGATCTTCTTTCGTATCTCTAATAAAAATCTCGTAATTTTTAGTAAAAAAACAAAAAGTCAGTATTTATAAGCTGGAGACTAAAACTAAAATCTAAACAATTGTCAATAGGACGATTTACTATGAATCTAATTTTATATTTTTAAATTAGAAATATCTAATTGAAAAGTAAATGAATTGTTAGCTCTTTTTGACCTTTACTCCAGTTCTCTAAAAGAAAACATTATTCTCAAATTTAAACTACAAAAAGAAACTTTTTTCCTTTCCCAAAAATTTCACATATCCTCATTATTTTGTACTAGTCCCTCCTTTATAAGTTAGGCCGTCATTAATAAATTGGTTAATTAGTTTTCAAACAAATTTAAATAATTATAATTTGAAAGAGTATGAAAATAATTACTCTTAATAATGTCAAAATTTAACCTCATCATCCAAATCAAAGAATAATAATAATAATAATAAAAAGATTTCACTATCGTGTTTAGGTAAGCCGTGCTGTGTTGCGCAATATTCGGCCAAGGAAATCGCAAGTGTATAAGATTCCAAAAAATAAAGTTCTTAAAAATTAAATCACGTTCTTCTATTTATTTTTTACTTTAAAATTTGTTCAACTACGGTGGACTAGTTCCTCTAAGCTGACACAAATTGTCTCTATAAGTCAAATAATATTCGTAAACATGTGAATTCATGCATTGCGCGTTTTTATCTGTTATTGTTGACCATTGTTCAATATCTTTCTGTGTATATTTTAAGAGTGATGTGATGATGTTGATTTTAAAGGTGAAAAAGAGAGAAATAATTTATAAAAAAAATGTATATCATTCCTCATTTCTTTACTATTTCTCATATTTTTGTTTATTTTTATTTTATCAACTTCTTTTCATTTCGTATATTTCTCTCTATTTTCAATAAAATAAAGTGTAAAATTTATAGTTTTTATCATAAGAAAAGATATGTTTCATTTGACCTTTAACTAACATTTTTTTATTTAACTTCAATTTTTATAATAACAATAATAAATCAGAACACCTACAATTTATAATGTTGAAGTTTGAGTGCTTGTAGTATTAACTACTGTCCCAACAAATAAACATAAGACTTTTCTACTTATTTATTCTAGTTCCACTCACACACTTTATAGGAATTTTCTTAGAAATTTTGTTAGAAGACCGTTCATCCTCCAATTCTTCATAATCAACTACGTCTAGAAGTATTAAGTGACTGATTAACATAAAAATAAATATAATAATAAACGAATAAAGAAAATAAAAATACTTAAGGTATCTTTAAATAATGAGATGAGATTAGAAGAAAGAAATTATTGAATATAGTAATCAATTTTCCTAAGATTACAATTATTATGAAAAATAAAGGCTAAGAAGTTTTCGTATCGAATAAAGAGAAAATAAGGTTGATAGCGAATCCAAATATAAGTCTTTTCTTAAAAAATTGAGAGGGAAGTAGTACATAATTGGAGAATAAATTGTTCTTTCCAAACATAATTGAATAATAATATGAGAAATTACAACATTTTAATATATATGTATTTTCACATATAGAAACAGTAGACATTGGACAAAGAGATTCGTACTTATAAAAGTATTTTTATTTTATCTAAATTTCGTTATCCTTACATAATGAGAAAGACTACTCAAATAGGTTTATTCTTAATTTTGTTCACATTTATTTTTATAAATAATTTATGTTTTCATCATTTTCTTGATAAATCTTGGATGCAATTTACATTTACTCATCCCTTTAGCTTTTTTATTTGGTTTCAAAATGTTATTTTAGCTTACGCAAACTTTTTTTAAAACCAAGAAATCTAGAAAACATGTATAGATTATGTTTTAATTCTAAAAGTGTATATTGATTTTTTTACTTTATATATTTATCTTGCATTCCTATTAAATATAAACTAAAAAAATTAAGATTACTAGTTTAAATAAAAAAATACAATTTATATTTTGTTTATAATAAAAATTGAATCTTGAAATCTACTTTTTAGTATGATATTACTTATGTAGGTAACATTAATAAACTCCTCTCATTTCAATGTGTATTTGATCCATAATCCACTGAAACTTTATAAGAGTGACTTATTGTTTATATTTCATCCTTTGCATTAAGAATTGCATTATCGAAAATGTTACATTTTTTTTTTTAAAAGTTTACTTTTTAATAATACTCATCACCCTCTAAATTAGATTAAAGTTAATGAATTAACTTTTCTAACTTTTTTTATTTATCGAAGTCGACTTCACAAAAGCGTCCATCTTTACATATATATATATATATACACGTGTGAAAACTTTTTTATGGCCTTGGTGTGATATTAGTAGTAGTAGAACTTCCATGGAAAATCTTCTTTCACTGCGAAGAAAAATTTTCATCGATTTTTATTATTTCTTTTTCACTTTTTTAGTTTTTCACGTAGCGTTTCACTTTCAGAAAGCTAAGGTGAATATTTGGTACAGACTGAATCGTATATGGCAGAAACGCAAGGGTAGAAATAAGCACTGCAAGTAAACAAACACAGGTCAATTTTGTTTTCTTTTTTAGTTTTCACCATTTACGTATTCAACTTATCCAAACCAACCCTTTCCTTTCCCTCCAATCATAACTCTCTGTCCTACAATTGACCATTGACTTCATCTATTTACACCTTCCTACACCCAATTAAACTTCTTACCAATTACTTCAGACACTGATTAAACAAAGTACTACACAATTAATACTAGTATTATGAGTTACTAATAATCACTATCAATAATAACTTCACCACTAATTTCACCAACTCCATCGTGCCATCGCCGCCACAATTCGCTTGTCTAGAGAAATATGAAGCACTCTAACGACACAAGTGGGTTTTCTAATGACTCATTAGCCGAAGAAGGCCATTTACCCTCCATGTTCGAATTCTCCATTTTCCGGCCACCGCTATCCGCCGCCGCCGCTCTGACCCTGGCGGGTGATTGATTTGTTCTCCTTGCCGACGGACTACGACCCACGATGGATCTACCTGACACGCTGCCGGTGCGGGTGGACGGCGACCTGGATCGACGGCCAGAATTCTCGCCGGCGTCTCGTCGGCGAGGTTGGTTCCCACTTACCCCATTGCCCATTTGAACAACTCTCACTGACCCAGCATTTCTTCTCCCCGGCGACTCCTCCGGCCTCCTTGCCGGGGACTTCCCCGCCGTTCTTTCCCTTCGGGCCCCGAGCTCGCCGGAAAAGGAGCGCGCTTTACGAACCTTTGCCGGAGATCCGTTGACCCTCTGACGCGCTTCTTCGTCGGCGAGCGTGGAGACGCTCTCGCTCACACTGCAAACTTCGGAAACCTCAGAGATCTCTTCGGGCTTCATGAATAGCTTCTCCTTCTCGCTCTTAACTTTGGTCTCTGTGGGCTTCTCCGCGTCGAATTTGGGCTTCCATTTGGGTGTTTCTGACAACACTTCCTTCACTGTCTCTTCCTCCGGCGGCGGTGCTCTGTTTTCTGAACCTTTGGCAGTGGATCTTGGTGGTGGCTCACAAGGCTTGCTTGAGGGTGAAGAATAAGATCTGTTGGTACTGACACAGCATCCCATTTTAGAAATGTGAAGCAGAGTGGTGGTGGCAGGTTGCTTGGTTCAGAGAAAGACAGGAACATGGGAGGTTGCTAATGAAAAAGGCAAAAGAGAAAGAGAAAATGGAAGGTTTGCTCCATTAGAGATGTTGCAGTGTAATAGTGAGAAGTAGCAGTACTTGAAGAGGGAGAAGACAAGAGAGAAGAAGCAGAAAATGAGGAAAGGAAGAGTGAAGATTTGCAGAGGTCAATGGGAAGACATTTATTGAAAGAGATCTTCACTGCTCTTGAAAGCAATTGGACATGGCAAGCAGTGAAAATTTTATATTTATATATCCAACAACAACAAAATAAAAATAATATATAAGGATAAAAATTAAACAAAAAAAATGTGAATTATTTTTGTTAAGGAATGTTGGAAAAATATATATATAAATCTATTAATACATTTTAATTTTTCGCATCGCTTAAAGTGCTAATTTTAACAAAATTAAATATTTTAAGGACACTAAAGAGTAGTAAGATCTAAAATGTTTTATAAAAGGTATTACTAACGTAGCTTAATTTATATATTTAATGATCCATTGATATTTTTAAGATGCTTATAACCTGTTTTAAAATAAAATTTTGATATGACGTGACACAAGCGATAAATAATCAATTTTTAAATAAAATTCAATTCTTGGTCCATACGTATTAAAGAATATTTATTGAAAAATGTCCATTTGTAAATGGGTTTTCTTAAAGCAAGATTAAATGTGATTAAGGCATAAAATAGATTATTTTGCTTGTAAGACCATGATGAAAAAATGAGACTAGAGGCAATAAAACAAATTGAGAGAAAGGTATATATCATTTATCTTTCAAACTAGTATATGTTTTAAAGATCATTAATTATACATGTTATTTTGATGAAAACAAATCTTAAACACGTGGATTAAGCATGAAGATATGTTTGTACACAGAGGCAAAAGTAAAAGTAGAAATAGTAACTGTGATTTTGTTTGTGCATAGACCTAGCAGAGGAAGGATGCAGAGAAAAAAGTTAGAAAAATAGAATTTGCAGAGAGGGAATAGTTGGGGATGGGGCTCTTGATCTGTGCAGCACATGCTATGCTGTGAGCATATTTAAAAAGAATATTTTTGTAATTTTAGAAAATTTGATTAGCAAAATTTACGTTAAAATAATAATTTAATAAATTAGGAAATTCTAATTAAACATGATGTTCCATGACGAAGGTGAGATGACCCACGTGAGTTGGCAGTTAAAAGATGCAAGGTTGAATGAGAATGGAAGAGAAACAGTGATGATTGGTTTGGTGGGACAAGACAAGGGTTGAAGAGGTAGTTGATAGGGCCCATGATTTTGATGACCTTCTCCCATTCTTAGTCAAATCTTATGACTATCATATTAACTTCCACACTGCTTCAATTCATTACATTCCCACATTTTTACTAGTATTACTTCTCAATTATTTAACTACAAACATAATATTCTATACACTTTTACACTTTCTTTGGATAATTTATTTTACAACTTTTAACATATTTAAGTATATTCAATTTAAATGCATCTTATTTTTTATTATTTTATTTTCTAAATATACCTTTTTATGTCATTTAAATTTACTAGATTTTATTTTTTCATTTGAATAAAATATTTCAGTTAAATAAATAATTATTATAATTTAAAAATATTGATATTTGTATTTTTTTATTCCATCTTAATTAATGTTATTTTGATATCAATCGTAATTAATTATTTAGGATGACATTATTGGTTAATTTTTTTATTGACTTTTTTTATCAATATTGACTAAACTTTTTTCTATCTAACATTGATAAAAAAAAATCATAATTAAAGTCTCAAAATTTAACCAAAGAGAAAATATAAATAAAAAAACATACATTTGAGAATTTAAAAAATTTTAAATTCTTATTTCTAAATCAAAAATTAAGTTTATTTAATTTTAAGTAATTCAAACAATATATTTATTAAAAAATATTTGTATACAAATAAGTTACTCTCTTAAAATTTTATATCTAAATATACTGACTTTAGTGTGATTATTAGATATAAAAAAACACACGAAAATTATAAAATAAAAAACAATGTTTTATTTCACACTCAAACATCAATATATGTAAACAAAAGTACCATAGTGTGTGTGTATATATATATAAATTATTGTTTTTAGTAAATTTGTTGTAACTTAAAATCATTTTTTACTTTAATTTATATTTAATTTTTTAAAATAGTCTTATTTAAAATTTTAAAATGGTTGAGCGAAAATAAAGTATCCAAAAACTAGTAAAGAAATCAAATAATTAGTAAGTATTTCTTAAGCACGTACTCCATTAGTAACAAAACAATTTTTTAGCTGAATGAAATGACAACTATTTAAATATTCATTTGTATTTAATTATAACATTTTGGTAACTATTTAAATGATTAAATTACTATATACTTTTTATCCTATAGTATTAATTAATTCACTTACAAATTTTTAACTAACTTTTTCTATTTTTCCACTCGTTTTCTCCTAATAAAGAAAACATCACATTACGTACTATTTCTTTCTTTTCTTGCGCTCTCTCTTTCGGTTCCTAATATAAACAAAGTATTATACTATCATTTTGTTGACTTTATTGTTCTTAAGAATACGTAAGAAATAACAACTTTAAATTTATGAAATGCAAGATAATTTATATCAACAAAAACTGCGCCTATATTAATACTTCTTCCATTCCATTTTATATGCCTATTAGAAAAAAAAAACTAAAACTTTAAAATAACTACCATCGTTTTATAAAACGAATGATGTATTAATTTCTTTTAGTACTGTACTTAATGAAGAAAAATCATGTATGTTTTCTTTCAAAAATATTTATTAATAAGTGAATCTCAAGTTTTAATATGTTTTGAATAAATTTATTTAGAAGAACATAAATAAAAAATAAAGCAGTTTTCTGCTTTATTACGAAAAATAGTCACGTTTTTTTTTATGTATGATTTTGTTAGACAAAAATTCTCCTTAAAATTTCAGAATCTCACAATATTCTTCTTAATCTCTCATTTCACTTTTACTTTTTAGGGTAAACAAACAGCTCAATTTCCACGTATATAATAAATACTTAAAAAAATCACTTTTAGCCGTCACTAGTTTTTTAAACAGACAAACTCAATGTAAGTTACTAAGATGCCACATGATAAAGTATTTTATAAAATTAAAAAAATACTAATTGCATTCCTTAATACACGTGTCAAAATATTGTAGAACGTTCTAGATTTTTTTTTTCTTGTCCTTTAAGTTTCGCTCACTGATATAAACAACTCAAAACATGATAAAATAGAAGGAATGAAGTTTCCACTAGCTTGAACAATAATGGTTTCCATTGAAAATAGTTCTGGTAAATGATCTATTCAAACATGTATTTTATGATAAAAGTAACAACCCATTGTTATTGTATAATGTAGCTGGAGTATGATGATTAACTCAATATGGCTTGATATATATGAAACTATTAACATTATACCAATTTTCATTGTCTGTGACTCATGAGTTAGTGTTTGGACAAATGTGTCACTAGTTAATAGAGAGGATGGGGTAGAGTGTGGTAAGGGAAGATCTGGTAGCAATTAGGTTATATAAAGCTTTCTGATGCTGCTTGTCTTACATAAAAAAACACAATTGGTGGATCCCATGGTTGCACACGGGCGATTTTATGTTCAGTTTCAATGCATACATTGAATTGCATGAAATAATAATATACATGACAACTGTTACAAGAACAAGAAGCTATCATCATAAGGTTGTCAACTTGGACCATGACTTGGTAGGAAGAGCCACATGAAGAAACAAAATAATCAGTGTTCGAAAAATTAATAATCTGTTGGCCCGTGACTCTGGGTGGTGAAAAGGTTGGAGGTTTGAAAAAACTTTGTTAGATAGAGAATAAAAGAAAAACAAAGTAAAATGAAGGGTAAATAAATGGAATCGGGGTCTCGTCAATTGCGTACGTTTGTGCATGAGCTGCATGACAGGAATTTAGCCATACTGTGCAATTTTGAGTGTATATTATTGGAATCTTTTTTTTTTCTATAATTATGTATAGTTTATATGGTAAGACTTTGTTTTAAAGAAATCTAAACCATTTATTAAAAATGACTTATTTTAAAATTGTAGTGAGTTTATATTGATAACAGATTATTTTTTTTACTCTCATGACTTTACTTAGTATAATTGAATAGTATAATTAAATAGTGTTTTTTTTTAATTGTGAACTGAAATTTTGTAAAGATAACATGATTTTTTATTATTTAATTAGAAGTGAAGTTGTGCATATGAATCACACCACTTTGATTTTATTTTATTGAAAGTGAACTAATGTTATATGATAACTTTTTTAATTTTTATTTTTTGTTTGTTACATATTTATGATTTTATTTTAAAATAGGTTATTGATAATTTTATTAATTATTTATATCGGAATCTTACTCATGAAAAGTAAAATATATTAGTTTATCCTTAATAAATGATAAGCTTATTTAATAAAAATTAATTATAACAAAAATAACACATATAATTAATTTTTAAAAAAAATTACAATTATGCGATTATAAAAAAATTAAAACACAGTTGTTGATTTCTTAAAACTTGACAATTATGAAGATATAAGAAAATCTATCTATATATACTAAAAACAAGAAAATAAATAAGGTTTGTGATCAAGTTAGAATTGGAATTAAGCTGTTTAGTTTTATGCAATTATATATAGTTGTTCTTCTTTGATTATTTTGTAGGATTGTGGAAAGAAATGAAGTTATAATTTTTATTAAAAGAAAAAAAATAAAGTTAAGAAAGAAATTGAAATTAAATTTGAATATCAATACTGTTATATTAAGAAAATATAATTTATTATGTAGGTTTTTGCTGGATCATGTTTATAAATAATTAAAGTTGAATAATTATTATTGTTTTCATTTTTGTTTTCATCCTTATGATCCTAATTATTTAATTTTTGTAAGGACGTTGTAGGTTGATAATATTGCTGAATGATATATTATATCCATGAATTGTATGTGGTTGATTATTTTTTATAATTAAAATTATCAATCTTAAAAAAAATCAACTAGTATGTCTTATTTTTGTTATAATTAATTTTTTTATTGGATCCGTTCAATGTTTATTAACAAAAAAATCATATGTCTTACTTTTTCACAAATAATATTTTAATATAAATAATTAATAAAATATCAACATTTTTTAAAATAAAAACTATATATATAATAAATACAAAACAAAAACATAAAATAAAATATTATAAAAATCGTATTAAAATGACATAATTTTATTTTTAATTAAATAATATTAAAGGCGTGTCACTTAAATTAAAACAAATTCATTTACAATTAAAAAATAATAATTAATATCTCATTACACTAAGTAAAGTTCCGATAGAATCACAGGATATATTTAGAATCATAAAAGTCATTTTTTCTCTACACGAATCTTAAATAATATCGTCGTATTTTAATAACACGACCTTTTATGGTGAAATTATATTATATAAATACAATTATCTATTTATGTAATATTGTTTTAAATTTACTTTTAATGATATATACTCAAAATTATACTACTTTAATAATCAAAGGTGTTAAATGATACTAAACAAAGTTATGAAATATGAACTATATATATATTCAAAATAAACTATTACCATATAGGTTTAGGGGAAGAACTTAAACCAATTAGACATATAGGTAGGGTTAATTTTTAGTAGGATGTTGTGTATATTTAATTGGAGATAACATGACGTGATTGTATTGGGTTTAAGTATAATGATTCCTCCTAGATGTAACCATGATTGACCTTTAGTATACTACTTCTGTATTAATTGCTGCCACCCATGTGGTAGAATTGTTTCTTTATTTCCTCTAATATGATAAGAATGTTGAATAATGCAGCATGCAGAACAGGGTCACCAACAAATGGGAGAAAGAAGAGAAAAAAAGTGAAAAATAAAATTATTTAAATTAAGAAAAAATGAGTGGAGAGTGAGAGAAAATAGTAGAAAATTTGTGGTGAATTTAATTGATGTATTAAAATAAATTGTTTAATATGCATTTCAAAATAATTTGTAAATAAATGTTCAAAAAAATAGTCTGATACAAAAATATCTTTTCAAATATAATTTGATATGAAAATAGTTTTTAAAATATAAATTAGAGTGAAAAAAGATTTAAATTGAAATACAAAATTATCATCAAATATTAGTAGACGAAAAATTATATTTTAAAACAATAATGTATTTAAATATATTTTTTTATGAAATATTTAAATATTTATTTTAAATAACTATTTTATCATGTTTTTATATTAAAAGGATCAATTTTTGTATTTAATATATGATATAATAATATATTAATTAAATATTAATAATATAGTTATTATAATATCTATATATGTAAATATAAATAATAAAAAAATATTTTTAAGCACAAACAATTATATATAATCGATTATTTATTTAAGTGTATAATTGATTATGTCAAAATAATATATATATTGTAAATGTTTGTAGTATAACTTGTTATGTTTATAAGCATATTCCTTTTAGTTTTTGTATTTTTATTTTGCTATGTTTTCTTTCATATTTCTTTTAAAAATTTTGTAAATAGTAATTGTGTGAAATAAACTGAGAGTGATGAAATATATTTCAAGAACTATTTCTTAACCTAGGAAAGAGAAGTGCATAAATGTTTTAGAAAGATTGAAAAAAAAGGTATTTGTTTTAAACTATTATAAATTTATGTATTAGAATAATATAATTAAAAAATGACTTACATAGGAAACGGATAACATAAACAGATGTATCCTGATGAACAATGGAATTGGAAAGACAAAATGGACAGATCAAAAACAGAATGAAAATGTGTGTTAGCATAATTTTTTAGTAACAAAAAGCAATGATTACTCAGTGTAAACATTGGTTGAAGCAAACATTGAAGAAACATTCCATTCCATTTTAAGCTTCACTTCCTGCACTACTTATTTGTTTGTCTTCTTGTAAAACTAGTTCGTTTGTCGAGAACGCTTCGATTTTGGAAGTTAGAGTTGAATGATTTTGTAACTGCCTCCGCATAGAAACTTTTATATTTCCTTTTTCCTTTTCATTCTCTTCTTCGATCTCTTTTAAAATTTTTGCATTTCATATCTCATTTATGTCGTACTATGATTGTATCATGCAAGGGTTGAGAGACTATGAAAGATTTCTCTTAGATTGAATTTTCAAATATAATAAGTTTCTGATTTTTTGTTTTTTTTTTTCTAACTTGATTAAATATTTATAACATTTTTATTTTTGTCATGTTTAGATATTTTGTTGTTGGTTTTTTTTTTTAATTTTGAATAGTTTTATTACTTGTATTTGAAAATTTGTTTTGGAAGTAGACAATGCAAGTAAGTAAAATTATTTATGTTTGATAGAGCTCTGGAATACATGACTTGGATGTGAAGCCGATTGTGGTTAAAGTATTTTGAGTTTTATGCATTATATCACATGCTTGAATTATTTTAAACTATTTAAAAATTATATTTGATAAAATGTGTTTCAATAAAGCATTTGAAAATTAATTTACTTAACTAAATAAGTTTGATTTTATGATACTTTTGCTACTGAAAATAAAATAAAAATTCATACCTTACTTTCAACAATATTTTCATTCAAATAAAGATTTTTTCTTCAAACAAAAAATAGAGTTGAAAACAACCTTTCTATCAAATAAAGTATTTTATTGAAGTGGTTTGGTATGAAACTAATTTATTCTAAAAGAAAAAATAATTATAATAGAATTATATATGAAATGTTTATTTATTTGTTATAAAGGTAGAGTGAGAAGATGAGATGAGAGAAAAAACAGTGCAAGTTATAATAAATCTTAAAAATGTATAGAAACATTTAATTGAAAAAAAGGAACTAGGTAACACTAGTGAAGGTTGAAAAATGATATTTTGTTAAAAGGTTTCTTCAAATAACTAGGAATTATTTTGTGGTTAATTTTGGTTGAAAATTTCCAACACAATATACTTTATGAAACAAATGTGCTACAGCTGCATAATTATAACCAAACACAAGCAAATTACTATATGACCATTCATAGACAACAAACTTTGACCCACCATCTGTTGACATACCTACTTGTTTGGTCCAAGCTTCCAACTTTAAACATCTAATTAGAAATTGATTGTCACTCATCAACATCCACCCAAACAATGTTAAGCATATCCTTAAACAGATATAGATCCACTTAATACAAATTTGAAAGAAAATATTATAATTACCTCAAGCAGGGCATTTAACTATATGTCTAAAACTTTTCCATAATCTTCAATTCTTGTTAGGATCAATATCCATAAAAAATTGTGCTATGACTTGTTTATGATTAAATCACTTAATTTGAAATATTTGAAAACTACTAAACATTAGTTTAAATTAAAAAGTAGCGATTAAGTCCCCTGCCACTTGATATTTTTAGGCGATCTCTATAATTCTTAAAATTCAATTGAATAATTTAATCATAAAAATTAGTACTAGTATGACTACAAGGATAAGAATACAGTGGATGATAAAAACTTAAGACTATACTATAAAACAAGAAGACATAACTTTTTACTGGACATTAATTACATAATTAGGATAAAGTATGATTTTTTATTTATTTTTATGTTTGTAATTAGAATTTCTCTTTAATATCAATTGCTATTTGGATCATTAGATAATTTATTGGATTTAACCTATTAGTCATTTGTTGATTTTTTTTTAACGATATTTAACCCATATTTTGATGAAATATATATATTTAGTGAGATAAATTTCTCTAATTTACCACAATTTTTTTTTATTCTTATATATTAAATTGTTATTTGGAAGTGATAATTTGTTTTCCATTTATCAAATTAATCTCATTATACTATCTTCTTTATTTCTCTTATGATTTTTTAATTTTTCAAAGTTTTTGTTGAACATGAAATTATGAATACTGAATGACTAGACATTCTTCAACGCCAAAAACCACAATTATTCAAAAAGTAATACATACAATACAACTATGAAGTGGTTCATTGTTCTAAAGCCGGTGGCCATTGATTGGATTTGTGTGTCACATTTTAAATCCAAGTAAAAGATCCAAAAAATTGTTCCATCTAATATTTACAAAAAGCATGAGATGTTGCAAATGAAACTTGCAGATTACTTAACATACACAAGTAAAATTCTAGTTTATTTTTCGATCTCTATTCAAAGAAACCTGCAATTAATTTAATATATTAGAGAGGGTGTGACTGTATAACATCTTAAAGAGTCTAAATTGTTAGGATCCTTTCATTTCATCTAAGTAAAAGTGGACAACTTTAGTTGAAAACTCAAAATCAAGCAGTGTATATAGTTCTGATTCACAACCCTTTGGTGTTTCCCATAATTAACTGCATGATTTCTTTATGGTAATGAAACCCTAAAGTTTATATCAGACAATTGGGGTTGTAGGTGTGAAGTGGTCTTCACGCATATAAAATTGTACTTTTGCACCATTGAAGACAATTTAACTTTTCTATTCCTTTTTGGAGTGAACCAACCATGCACCAGCCATCTCATTTCTGCTCTAATTTTTACTAAACTTGCTTAATTCTGTGTCACAAGTAAAATCTAACTGCCATGAAACCCTTTCTCAAAGCAAAGGACAATAAAAGAATGTGAAAACAGTGTCATACTCGTAAAATTAAAATAGGTTCATATAATATATTACATGAAACAAGCTAAACTGAACTCAATCTAGTTTATAAATATATTTTTATTATACTCAACAAAAACGTCTTTTCATTATGATTCAACAACTAAACTCAACTATTTGAATTTAATAAATGCAAAGTAACCATTAAAAAAAGAAATCAATACACATAATTAATTTAAATAATATGAGTCAAACCACATGAAAGTATTTTTCAAATAAACGGATAGTTGAAGTGTTTTTTTGTTCTAGGTTATAACGTTATGATGTTATTATACATGATCGTTGACTGGTACTATAATATCAGTGAGATTTAAGTTGGCATAAGAAGATTCAAATTATGAACTTGACTAAGCTTATGTATTTATGTTTGTACAAAGTAGATATCCTCACGTTTTGTCTCCTCATCCCAACGTTGCAAGAAGTCGAAACAAACGTTGCAGAAATCTCATAAACCTTTTGTGTCCGACGCGGATGGTGGACCCCTCATTAAAATTAAACACGTAAAACATTTTTTGAATGATGGCTCAAAAAGCGCTCTGTTTGTCTCTGCTTTTGAGAAGAAGGACATATAAAAGAGAGCGAGAAAGAGTCTCACAGTGTCTGTATATCTTTACACTACACTGTACGCTAGTGTGTGCTTTGGACGACACTACTTCCTTTCTCCAAACCATCTTTAGGGTTTCTCGACTCTTATTGCATTTTCCACTTTTTCTCCATTTTCCTCGTCTCCTAAGTCTCCTTCTTTCCCATTTTCTTTCTCCATGTCACTCTAAAACCTTTTTTATTTTGGCCGTTTTCCCCCTCCCATTTTCATTTTCCTTTACTTTTGGCTCTGTTCTGAAAAGGGTTTGACTCCCTTTTAAGAATTACCTCGGATTCTCGTCAAAGTTTCTATATTTGTCTTGTTCTGTAGTGTGTTTTCAGTTCTGAAGTTTAGAGCTTCCCCGACTTTAGTATATAGCTTGTGTAGCTTCAATCTTGGAAGTTGACTCCACTGTGAAAATGGGCAGCCACAAATTGGAGTTGCATGTTGGGATTTTTGTCACCTCCTTGGTGATTCTCACAGGGACTTTCTGTGTTGGAGATACTGATATGGTTGATGGTATTGCAAATAGAGTTTTCTCATTTCCTAGTTCTATTTCCATTTTATAAATATGACTCTTCATTTACTTCTCAGGAAAGGTACTATAAAGCCGAACAAAAATAGCTAGAAAATAAGAAAATGAAGTTCTATTTCTTCTTTATTTGTTATTGTAGCTTATACTTCTTTTTATTTGTTTTTTACTTTAGCACACAAATGTTTGGAATTTCGCTAGAGAACTCGATTAATGTTATGTTTTGCTTCTAAATTGCATGAGTTATCTAAATTAATCTGTTTCGAGGTGTGTCATGGTTACAGTTGGTGCAATCAATAGTCTATATGTTTCTCTGGGGTCGCCACCACTTCAAGGGTGGAAATCCGTGGGAGGAGATCCATGTGCAGAACAGTGGCAAGGTGTCGCTTGTGTCTTATCCAACATAACTGCAATGTATGTCTACCCTCCCTTTCTTAAGTTGTTATTGGTTACCATAATGTTTTATTGTTTTCATATTCTACGTAATTTGTTTCAAATGCCAAAGGATAGTGTTACATTTAGGGTTGCATTGCATAAGTTGTTTGATTTATAGTGCTGAATGTGAACACCTGGGATAAGGCTCATTGGAATTTATATTTGACAGACACCTCGCAAGCATGAATTTGGGTGGACAGCTGGGCAGCAATTTGAATTTCCCATCCATCTTAGAATTGTAAGTGGTGCCTTTCGAGATAATTGTGTAGTTATTGGTATTCGTACTAGAAATCCTCATCAAGCTTTCTGTTTCACCATTGCACAGGGATCTTAGTAACAACCACATTGAAGGGCCTATTCCATTTACTTTGCCCCCTACTCTGAGGAGCTTGTATGTTATCATTATGATCTTGAAATTCATGATTTTATAACAGTATTTAGTTAATGGTCTGTTGATAGATGCATATGTACCAGAATACTTAACCACTTTATGTTTCTATTGAATATTTAGGTCTCTCTCAGGAAATCGGTTAAATGGAAGCATTCCAGATGCCTTGTCCTTATTGACTCAGTTGTCAAACTTGTGAGTTCTTAAAATGTTTATCCATTTTGGAAGATAAATGCCGTCCATTGATGATTAAGCAACCCTTTCAATGCTTAAATCCTATATGTATTTCATCAGCGTACTGGTTCAATTAATATGTTAGAAAATTATGTTAATTTGGACTGGCATTTCTGTTTCTTTATTCCATTTCCATGCACAATTTATGGAAACCCTATGCATGTTTCAGGGACTTTTCAAATAACAACTTGAGTGGTCAGCTGCCTTCTTCAACAGGGAGTTTATCATCTCTTACCACATTGTGAGCAAAATTTATTGCTGTGAATAACTTATATTTTTCTACTTGTAATGAGGTGTTATTTATTGTTGATTCATTTATTCATTTTGCACTTTCAGGCACTTGCAAAATAATCAACTTTCTGGGACCCTTTATGTGTTGCAAGACCTGCCTCTTCAAGATCTGTACAATTCTTACCATCGAATTACATTTTCAGATATTTCCTGAAACTGCATCAACGCATAGAACTAGAAATATTTTACGTGTGATATGTTATTATGTAGGGATATAGAGAACAATTTATTCTCTGGGCCAATTCCTCCAAAATTATTATCTATCCCTAGTTTCAGGTGAGACATGCTCTGTTTTGTAGTCTTGGTTCTGGTGTGACAATATGAGAAATAACAATAAATCATCTTGAACTTTGCACTATGAATCTTTTATTCCAGATGTTTTAAGTCTGTTATTATAAGATAAATCAGTTCATTACCTTATTTCCTGATCTTTTATTCTTGTTAAGATAGTAGCATGTCCTGTGCAGTAAAAATGGGAATCCTTTTAATACTACTATCATTCCATCACCTCCTCTTGCGGCCCCTGCACCCATAGCTATGGCTCCATCCCCCCGAGAATCACCTTGGAAAGTGGCATATGGTCCTTCTGCCCTGACAGCACAAGTGCCTGCAAGTACTAGGAAGTCTTTTATAGCTAAGAGCATCATCTGGATTGCTGGTGCAGCTCTTTTTGCATTCATTGTATTGGGAGTTTGTCTTCTAATGTTCTGTTGCATTAAGAGAAGGCCGGAGAAGAAAAATGCTAACAAACTTGATGATGTGGGTGTGTTTGCGGGACCTTTGAATAAACCTACATGCAATGATTCTGTTTTTGGAGCCACTAACCAAGAGGAGAAGGGTAATTTTGAAGTACCAAACAAAAGTACAAATTCAATTCCTAAGGTTCAAGAAGAACAAGACATATATTTGAAAGTAGTATGTGCAACTTCAGAATGCAATAATGGTCATCAATCAATGAACACTGGAGGGGGTTCCAAACTTTCACCCCTGCAGCCACCACCAAAACACTCTTTCCCAACCATTTCTGGTGAGAAGATCACTATCAATCCGGCTATAGCTACCAAAGAAACTGAAAAACAAGTTATGACAAATTCTATCAAAGTTTATACTGTTGCATTGCTTCAACAATATACAAATAACTTTTCCCAAGAAAACTGTATTGGGGAAGGCACATTAGGACCTGTTTATCGGGCTGAACTCCCTGATGGGAAGGTAATGTAATGTTCTTCTAGCTTGTATGTTTTTATCTGTACATAAATGATTCTTGGTAGTCTTATAACATATCTAATTTGGCATTCCTTTGTATTCATTTCCTCTCAAATGTCTCATCATTGATGCATTTCTTGTTTCTATTTAAACCTGTTCTTTTAGCAATTGAAACACTTATGTTTTTGCCCCTTTGTCTTGTTGGAAGAGCAAGAACCTGCTTGTGTTTGTTCAGATTTTCTGTCAATGCTTATGTTATGATCATAATGTCCAAGGCCAACTGATGTATTCTGTTACTATTTGGACCCAACCAATGCTCTCGAAAACTACACTTCAACCTATCTATCTAATAACAAGTTCTGATTGGGTGGTTTGGTCCACAAAACCATTGTGGTCCAGGTAGCTTCATCTGCAGAAATGAAATTCATGAACACTGGTTTGATCAATGATGTTTCCTAAAAATAGTTTATATTGGTTTAGGAGAAATTCAAGTGAAGCAGAAAATAGCTACACCTAGTGCTACAAAGGACAAACAAATTCTGTCACTTACTAGTCAGCCAGTCACTAAAACATGCAGCTATTCGCTCTATCTATTTTAAATAATTCTAATCCAACAGATAATATTGAGTTTGAGTGTTGCATTGATGACCATTGACTTTGCCCGTTCATACTTTATTAGGATAAATATATTGGTTTGTGATTTTTGAAGCTCTGCACAGCCTTTTAATTTTCCTTGCTTGAGACTACCTGTTACCTAATTTTCCTGGCTTGACTACTATTGACCGGTGCTTCACATACTTATATCTTTCAAATTTTCTGTTTAGCTATTGGCAGTGAGGAAACTGGATGCTACTGCTTCCATGGGGCAGAGTCATGAGCAGTTTCTTCAATTGGTGTCCAGCATCTCAAATATTCAGCATGCAAATATTGTAAGGCTTATAGGCTACTGTGCTGAACATAGCCAACGACTACTTGTATATGAGTATTGCAGTAATGGGACCCTACATGATGTATTGCATGGGGATGATGATCAACGAATCAAACTTCCATGGAATGCACGCATTCAAATAGCACTTGGAGCTGCCAGAGCTTTAGAGTGAGTTCAGTTTCCAACCCAAAATTTAATTCCATTTTGTTTAGTTAGATAAACTCAATATTGGTGACTAAGTAGTACCTTTTGGAGGTGGGAAGCATTGCTTTTATATTTAAGTCGCTACTATCCTAGAATATATTAACTGAGACTCTAGCCATAGGTACAATTGTGGAAGGTCTTTTAGCATAAGATAAATTTGATCTGTTGGTATAAACAAGTTATGTTCTAGACCATTAGCAATAGGCCATGGCATTGATTTTTCTCTTCATGATGACCTTAACTCTGATATTCCTTTTATTTCATGTACAAGGTATCTGCATGAGAACTTTCGGCCACCTATTGTACATCGAAATTTTAGGTCTACTAATGTTCTTCTGAATGGCAATTTGGAAGTGTGCATCTCCGATTGTGGATTAGGGACACTGTTATCTTCTGGCTCTACGGGTCAGGTAGCTTTTAATTTCTTCATTTGTGAATTCTCAACTGATATTTATTGAATTCTTTTTAGGCTTCTTAACTATGTAGCGGACATTCTTGTAGTACTGTTGAATGTCATGGAATAATTCATATATAAATAGTAAGTGCGAAAACATATGATCAGATATTTTATCAAACCTTAGCCTTGTGTTTATAGAAGCTTTTTAGAGGGTAATTCATTTTTATAAAGTATTTGAAATATTTTATGGCAAAATATATTGTTTTGATAGAGAATTTACTCTTTCTTCTCTATTCGGCTGAACCTCAGCTGAGATATCATGTAAGTTAGAGTTTTTTAGTCGATGTTGATGTGAATTATTTTCTAGTTGACATTTGTGCGATTAGTTATATGCGGATGAAGGCTAAAGTTATTTCTTGGTTGATGATTGTGAAGTTTTCTTAATCAATGTTGATGGGGTTAGTTTTTCTTTAGATATGATATGAACCATATTTTTTCAGGTGAAGTCTATAAGTGGTTTCTTTTTGTCAATATCTGCAAGGTTAAAGTACTAATTTTTGTATTAGATATTTGTTATATTTGGTAGGAATTGAAATGTTTTATCAAAACAAGAAAATTAAAATTCAATAAATTTGAATTGCTTTATCCAAACAGAACATTTGAAAAATCAAACAATTTAGAATGAAAGCAATTCAAAGTCAATGTATTTGAATTTCCTTGATATTGGAAAGTTCTATATCCAAACACAAGGGAAGTTAGTTTTTACTTTTCAGAACCAATAAAGATGAAGGTATGGAATGGAGTTTCATATTGTATGAAAGGAGCTACAGTTATGCCACTATGCAGCACAACCATGATGGTTGCTTGGAAATTTTGAATATAGAAATTATTTGGTAATAAGAACAGAAATGGATGATTGGTCTGGTTCATAAACTCTGTTGTATATATAACTAAATGACTTAAACTCTAGTTCGCCTGATATTCTGAATTTCAGAAAATTGTATTCCATATTTTCAGAGTTTCTTGTAGGGTGGCAAAAAGTACTATTACAGACCTAAGATTTAAGTTTATTTCTTCTGTTTTGTTACATTTCTGTCTAACAATGATGCATCTAATCTCAGTTATCAGGACGCCTCCTTACTGCTTATGGTTACAGCGCTCCAGAATTTGAGTCTGGAAGTTATACGCAGCAAAGTGATGTCTTCAGTTTTGGTGTTGTGATGTTAGAACTCCTTACTGGACGAAAATCTCATGACAAGTGAGCAATCCCATTATCCATTATGATAGTTGTGTTCATTATTTTTTCCAGCTTAACAGAAACAATGCTTAAAATATCAAATTTGGCTAAAGCATCGCACATGTTTAGGTCCCTGCCTCGTGCAGAGCAATTTTTGGTCAGATGGGCTGTCCCTCAACTCCATGACATTGATACCTTGTCAAAAATGGTTGACCCCTGCTTAAGCGGAGCCTATCCTATGAAGTCTTTGTCGCGTTTTGCAGATATTGTTTCTTCATGTCTACAGGTACTCTAATAAGTTGCAGATATGACAGGATATATCATATAGAACTACAAAAACAAATAATATAATCAAGATTTTCATTATTTCTGACCCCCAAGGCTTTTGAAAAGCTCCATATATAGCAAAAACATTTAAAATGGCATATGATTTGAAAGGAGTGAAGTTGCAATTTTGCATGGACTGACTTTTGTGCCTACTCATTGATAATGATACAGAAACATTTAGAAGTACACTCATTCCATGGTAGATGGAAATTTTGTGTGCTACTCTATTCAATGCCAGAGCCTAAAGGAGACATGATAGTGCCTTTAGAAAAGTGATGTCTGAGTTGTATATTATCTCCTGGTTGCATTGCACAAACGTAACTCTAATGATCAAATATCTAAGTATGCATGCATTGCTTTGTTGCTAGAAAATGTGGTCGCTGAATTCTTGTGTAGTGTTATTGGAAACGTGCAACTATGACATGAATTAATAGTCACAGTTATCTTTTAAGGAACATTGCCGTGACTGCAAAACATATAGCCAATCCATTTTAAGTAACTTCATGGCTAAGATATTCGACAGCCATTTGAATGTCACAATGTTCATCAATTTCAAGGGCAAAAAAAGAAATATAAAGAAAAAAAGAAAGAATTACAACTTTGTAAATTATCTATCATTTATTTGTAAATTTATTATTTCATTTCTTCTAGCGTGAACCTGAATTCCGACCTGCAATGTCGGAAATTGTTCAAGATCTCCTGCGAATGATGTGAAGAAAATGTAGCTATCTGAGAAGATGAATTCCCTTAGTCAGGAAGTGGTGCTGATGATAAGCTTTGGTTCCAAGATCTTGTCTATTTTTCTTTATTAATTTTGTGAGCCAAAGGTTTTACCTTATGTGTGTTGGGAATCTGCTTTCTAATGTAATTATTAGTTAGCATGAATGTTGTGCAATAGTTTATACATACTCCATTGTTCAGTTTTTTTTAGTTACTAAGATGAATTATGTTAATAGTGTCGTATGTTATGGGCTCAGATTCACGTAAGTGTGATCCATCCTTGTCCACGTTGTTGTAGACACTATGATTTTCGCCTTATGTATCATATGTAAAGCATGAACCCACTAAGCTGTCACCCTTTTAGAGTTTTCATTTTGTTTGTAGAGAATCTATATCTATATTCTCCAACTTGCCCTAGTTTGGTTACTTAAGAGCAACATTATTGCGGCTTTGACGAGCTTTTTTAGAGTGAAAAACCAAGTCTAATGGTAGAAATTCAGTTTGGTATGTCTCTAAAATAGTTATTATATTTGTCATATTCTATAACTTGTGATTACGTGATTTAATATTCTATAGCTTGTGATTACGTGACTTAAAATAGTTTGGTATGTCTCTAAAATAAGTTTTTTTACTATCTCTGAGAAAAGTTCACGTTCCTTCTTTAGGAATGCAAACGCACCTAAATTTTACATCAATGCGTTACGGTGTTAAATAAGGATGAATTTGACTTTTAAAGGAAGTGATTCTATGATTTGGAAGTGTCTTCAAGGAAATTATGTTTTAGCTTTGAAGAAACTTATTCAGAAAGCTTCTTAAAGGTTTCTTTTACCACATCTAATTGTAATAAAAGATTTTGAATAATTATTTTTCGTAACAAACACAATAAACAGGCTTAATAGTTTATATATACATGAAAGCGTCAAATTTCTTTAAAAGGGAGCTTGAACATTCTATTAATACCCTTTTAATATTTGTAGCAAAATAGAACATATTTATTTATCTTTAATAAATATATTATTTTATTTATTAGTTCCATAAGTAGGTCCAAACAGTGAAACCTTTTGTATAGCCCATGGGCCTGATGGGCTAAACATCGGTGTGTGGCTTCTAGCTTTAAAGTGCACATGGTAATGCGTCGTTGTCATGTTCTAACACCTTTGGGTGCATTATTTTCTTGTCGTTTTGTGTTGGCTCGTTAAAAAGAAAAGAGAAAAAGGTAAAAGCCTAATACAGTGGACTTGGAGGTGAAAGCAGCTGACATCGAAAACGACGGCATCAAAATTTTAAAAAGGAGGCAAACGACAACGTGACGGTGCCACGCTTTGTACGACAATTTTCCTCCGTTTCTCAGTCAAACACTTCCGTTATTTAATTTCGTTAACTTAAATATAAAAAATAATTAGCATGAAAAAAAATAGAACCTGAACACACACTTCGATTTTAAGCTCACGACTTCCGAGGAATCTATGTTCCTGTCTTTTGAGGGCCACGTACCTTTGGATTTTTATTTGTTGGATTTCATTCGAATAAAACAAAATTAAAATGTTAAAGAAATACGAAATAGTTTCTAACTATAGTTGTTTTTTTTAATTCGCTTGTATTAATACAACGTGGGGGACAGGGTACACAACTACACAAGACGAGAAAAAAATCGTGAAAAACAAGTTCAAAACAGTATCCAACATAGTTACAAAAACGTACTATGAAAATGGTGCATTTTCATGTCCATGTGCCCTGCAACTATTTATGGATTGAATTTTTTTTTTCCTTTGAAGATTTTGTTTTCTCACGATTTTGATGCATTCAAATATGAATTTAATGTGTTGGGTTCAAATTTGTTTTGGAAAAATAATGTTTGATGTAGTGGAGCAGACATGGGGCTGTGGTGCCAACTCTAAGTGAATGATGCCCCTTTTCTTTACTTACATGATTGTGATGATGCAAGGGACACTCTTGTTTCAGTGAATGTGGTGTTTCTGAAAACATTCTCTTGCTGTCCTGCACATGAAAAACATTTCACCAATTGAACGTTGAAGTGTTCAACCCCACATCATATGAGAAATCGAGCAATAATCTAAACATTTGTTTTTTCTTTGGGGTGTTTAGTTTTATAATTAAGTCAGAAAAACTTCATGTAGTAATAATTTTGGGCAGGTTCAAAAGGCAATGATAGAGAGATATCAAGAAAACCAAGACAACGAGGCACACACATTCCTTCTGGGAGAGAGACTTTGGACACGTTTAAAATATCAGATTTTTCAACATAAAAAATAAAGGTTATTTCAAATAGTTTAAGTTCCAATGTAGATAATTCATTCCATAAATTATGAATCATGAATATATGTTTGACTCGAACTTACTTGTAAAATCAGTAACTCAAATTGATTTTGTTTCCAAAATTATCAGTACTTGTAAGTAACTTTGTTGTCTTGAATTGGAAAAAAATTTGCGTGTGTTTACACAGTGGATCTTAAGAATTATTGGACTTTTTTTTTTGAGTGAATTTATATTGATTGCGAAATATATGGATAGATCAGTTCAGAAGTTATGATACATGGTGTGTTTGGAAAATATTTTATAGTCCAAAATGAATGAAAATGTCCACTTCAATTCAAAATGCACTTGGATATACAGGGAAAAAGCCGTTAATATATCTTTAGTTATAAACAATTTTAGGATAAAAATGGGTGCAATCATGATTGAGATTTTGATATCACTAAATTCAACTACTCACATGCAATTAAACTTTAGCCTGCGAAAATTGGCCCACTGCACTTGCTCTAAGAAATGTTGATTTCATTGCAAAATTTTCCAATTCATTGAAAGACACGTTTCATCTGAAAAAATTTAGTGTCAGTCAATGGAAAAACACACTGGAATGGAATTGCAGGGAGGAAAAAATGCGTTGGGTATAGATGAATTAGTCAATGGAATTCAACGCAAAAAGAAATTGTTCCTTTGATTTTTGAAAAGGAAAAATATTCAGACATTGCTTATTTTTTAAGAGAGTCAGATTAGTTTAAAATAATTACAATATAAAATTTAAAAATATTTCAGTTATTGAAAACTGCAAATATTAATTACATCAATTCCTAAGACTTGGATCAGTTTAGCTAACAAGCATTTATGAATTTTTGAAAATCTATTAAATTTTATACGTTATATACTATAGAGATTTTAGTGAATAGAGTTGATGCTTTAAGTAAGTGTTGTTAATGCAGTTGTTATATGGCCATCCATATTATTGAATAACAATGAAACATGAGATCTTGTTCTAAGTTTTGCCCTACATAATGAAAAATTATGCATGAAGAAAGGAAGATTATGTTATAAGGAATCTCCCCTTGGCCAATACAAGTCATTTTCGTGTCTTTTATTCTCTTCAAATTGCTTCTTCTTCAATTGTTAGTTAAATTACTCAATAAATTAGGTAGCCATAGAATAGTGTGAAAAGTATTTGTAAATATCTTCAAGCTCAATCTTATAATAAATAAATATTATCAATTCATTTTGTGTAGACACAATAAAATAGAATAAAGACCACGGTCACCGAGCAATTCTTACCCCCCCACATGAAAAACAAATATATTATTAAAAAAAACTAATTGATCAATACCTCAAATATTATATACTTAAAAAAAATAAAACTGTGTCAAAAGTGGTGACACATCAGCAACAAGGAAGGGCTTTTAGATAATTTCATAAGTATAACAGCAAGATGTGGAGGGCATTTGAGTCCGAAGAGGGAACAGTAGCCATAAAAAAAAGGTATGGTTTGTTGAATTTTTATAAATGTATCTAATATTTCTAATATTGCTTCTAATTACAAACAGAATAACTTTTTTATTCCTAAAAGAAAACTAGTTACTTTTGGAACAAAACAATAATTAAAAGGCTTAAGTTTATTAAATATATACGTTAAATGAATGAACATAATAAAAAATTAAATTTAACTCAAGATCTTGCTGTCAAAAACTCACTTAAATTTTATTTTATTTTTCTAACTGCAACACAACACAACACAACACAACACAGATGTATCTTTGCTGGTTGCTCCACACATAATTAATGAAGGTTAAAAAAACCAAATAAATAAAATAAATGAATATCTTGAAAAGCAAAGGGAAAGTAAAGTATTTATTATTAAGAAGAAGAAATTCCTGGCCATTATTTTCATTCCCGTTCTCATTTCTCACTGTTGAATCTGAATTCTTCTTTTATTATTATTGTTGTTGTTTTGAGACCATTTCTCATCTGACACATCCATTCCAATTCCTACCTTCGGCTTTGGATTTCCATTTCCACCCGCCGAAGAATCTCTTCTTCTTTTTGCTGTCAACCGTGGTGGTCTAAGAGTAGCAGCAGCAGGAGAGTCATCTTTGGAGTAGACCCAAGTTCTGGATTGCTTCGTTATTTAAGAAAGGAAACTCATTTCAGCTTCAGAAGCTGGTTTCTGAGGTGCCCAACAAAAAAATGGCGAAGCGTGGATACAAAATACGTATCCTTTTTTCAGACTATAAATTATTAAATGTGTTAGAAGATGGTTACATGGAATTGTGTGTTTTTTTAAATAGTTACTGGTAGCTGAGCTCCTATTGAAATCTAGATTAGGTGTTTCTTTGCAGCTTCAAAGGGTTTTTGTTTTATTTTTTTATTTTTTGTTTTTTGAGTTTAAGTTATGGGAGGGGGCAGAGTGGGATTTGGTGTGGTTGTTTTCTGGAGAAAAAGAATTGGTGCTAATTTTGGTAGTTATGATGGAAAGTTTTAAGCTCTGTACATTTTTGTTCCGTTTGGTTGCCATGAAATTGTTGTAGAAGTTAATGGGAACTTTCAATTTCAAGGTTTTCTTTTATCCTTATCCGTACTTTTTTTTTTTCTTCAACTGTTCGAAATATTCCGCATTTTTTCTCTTTATCTGATCTTTTGGGAATTAGATGTTGAAAGATATGAATTTTCCGGGTTTAGGATTTTTAATTTGTGGGGTCTTGATTTATTTACTTGTTCAATCTGGCACTATGTGTAGGTCTATTTGATAATGTTAATTCCTGAGCCAATAAAATGTAGAGGAATTTGTGGCTCATTCAGCAAGCGTCAATTGTTTAAATATCGGAAAGAAGGCATGCCGTCTTTTCATTACTGGAGGTGATGATCACAAGGTCAATCTTTGGACAATTGGGAAGCCAACTTCATTAATGGTCAGTGTACCAGTGCTTCGCTTTGTTTTTTCTAGCATTCTGATTGGGATATGGGTACAGCTAGATCATTGGCCCGGCCACTTCAACGGAGAGTCTATTTCTACTGCCTCCTACTTGTTTTACAATTGTTATTGTGTTTTCATTACCTATCTGTTTCACATTTTTGGCACTGCCACTATAGGGAGGATACTGCGAAAATATCATCTGTAATAGTTTTCCTGATTGGATTCCTTATTATGAGTTGTGTGTGACTTTGTTTTGATGGAAGTAGTGTCAGGTGGCATGTATAACTGTGCCTAACAATGCTTGACTTGCTGCAAATATATGCAGAGCCTATCTGGTCATACTAGTCCAGTTGAATCTGTTGCATTTGACTCAGCCGAAGTGTTGGTGCTTGGTGGTGCATCAACAGGTGTGATAAAGCTTTGGGATTTAGAAGAAGCAAAGAGTAAGTCAATTAGTCCACTAAACATGATGAAGTTAGGATAATATTACAATCTGGAATGGTGTTTATTGTTGGACCATCTAAACTAGAAAAATGAATATTGGGTGATCATAAATAAATACTTGACTAAAGAATTACGAATTTGGCAGTTTGGCTATCTAACTTGATTGCACAATTTTATAATGGAATCCGCAAGTACTGTTATTACTTCCAATTTTGAAATCTTACAGCATTTTTCAAATTTTGGTCATCATATATGATCCTACCTTTGATAATTCGTCAGTAACACTTCTAATATATTTGTTATTGTTCTTGAAGTATAGTGGTTCGCACTGTTGCTGGACACAGATCCAATTGTACTGCTGTTGAGTTTCATCCCTTCGGTGAATTTTTTGCATCTGGCTCCTTGGACACTAATCTAAAGATTTGGGACATAAGAAAAAAAGGATGTATTCATACGTACAAGGGTCATAGTCAGGGCATCAGTACTATCAAATTTACTCCAGATGGCCGCTGGGTTGTCTCTGGTGGATTAGATAATGTTGTGAAGGTAACAATATGGACATTCTTAGATCAATAATGCTCTAACATGCAATAGATTTTAACTTACACAATTTTTATACCAATATATCATGAATCTGTCTCACTCCATTGTGCAGGTGTGGGATCTAACAGCTGGGAAGCTCTTGCACGACTTCAAGTTCCATGAAGGACCCATTAGATCAATAGATTTCCATCCGCTTGAGTTTCTTCTGGCTACAGGTGATTTAGTAACTTTTTTGAACAGATGAAGCATTTAATAGTGGTAGATGCATATGTATTGAGAATATAGAAAGATTCTTTGTTCATAATAATTGCTGCTTTTATTGGATAGATACATATATAAAATCTTTTAGATATTGTTAATATAAATCCTTCTTAGTCTACTCTTCATGTTTATACTATTTTTTGAGCCCCAAACTAAACAGTGAACTTATCTTCCAGCATTTCATATTCATATGCATTCCCTCTTAATGCACAATCGTTAGAAAACAAGAAGAGTATAATTATTTGCTTCTTTAAGTATTTTACTTCATTTCAGTGAGAGAAGTCTTGTAATTATAGGTGATTCAAACTATGAAACTTCTAAACTATCAGTTAATAATTACTTAATAATTCAAAATATGTTGTAGATATCTAATTAGATCTTACCAAATTCTGTAATTATCAGTTAATAATTAGTCTCTCTTCTAAACTAACATATTATATCATGCAGTGTATTAAAGCCTATTTATACATAAAAAATAAAGGAATATGTAATATCCAAATATTATCAGATGTTTGTCTTGGGGATGTGAAATGTGTTGTGTGTCAATTGTGATGTGTTCTATACTTGGTCTTCTCTACCTCCAAAACTTCTACAAACTTATTGTCTGTATACATATGATGTTAGGATGTCCCACATTGGGTAGGAATATGGCTAAAGGAAATCATTATATGGCTTGTGTAATCCTCCCCTCTTGATCTAACTTGTGGGGTTAAGTTAGGCCTGGTTTATTACTAATATATGCAAGTTAATTCAAAAAAACTTACTGAAAGTCACATACTATTTACAGGTTCTGCAGATAGAACAGTGAAATTCTGGGATTTAGAAACCTTTGAGCTGATTGGATCTGCCAGACGTGAGGTATCTAAAGTTTCTGAAAGGAAACAATTATATTCATTTATGCCATAATTTATTCTTGCATCTCTATCTGTTCTGTCACAATAAAATTCATATTCTTTGATAAGTGTAAATTATTGCATTTTCTTCTATAACTATAAATAATATCGCTTTTTCATTGTATTAGATATCTGAAATATATCATATTTCTTTTATAAGGCTTCTGGGGTACGCTCAATAGCTTTTCATCCTGATGGAAGGACTCTATTTACTGGACATGAAGATGGTTTGAAGGTAAAAAAATTGGAATTTTTAGATTATAAATAAATTAGTGAGACAACACTTGCAACTGATTCAAGATGTCATTTGCTATACCAATATATTGTAGGTGTATTCATGGGAACCTGTTATATGTCATGATACGGTTGATATGGGATGGACAACACTTGGTGATATTTGTATTCACGATGGGAAACTTTTGGGGTGCTCATTCTACCGGAATTCTGTTGGAATCTGGGTAGCAGATATATCGGTAGGACCCAACCCACTATTTTATCAATTTAGATTGATTGCTTCTTTTACATTTTAATTTAGAGACCATGTCGTGTCTGTTATATTTATATATTTAGCTCTATTATGATTGTGATTTTGTACTTGTAAAGTTGTGTGATGCCATCACTTCAGCCCTGCTTATGCAACACTGAAATTGGGGAAAAAAGTTAATAGCCTGCAAAACAGAATTCCAGCGCATTTAATGATGTATGTGTATAGAGCAATAGAACGCCAGGTTCGCTTGAGAATAAAAAAAATTCTACCACTGCTCATTATTATTATTATTGGTTCATAGTATTAGTAATCAGTTTTATATGCTTATTTCTCAATAGTAAATGGTTGAGATTATTTCAAATAATATGGGTATTAACTGCAGCCTTAGTACTTGGCATCCATTTAGTCTGAATGAAATACATTTTAAGATGAGTTTTTTCTCTTTATTGTCGTTGGCCATATTCTGACTGGTCGTTTCAACATTTTAGCTTATTGAGCCATATGGTGCTGGTGTGGATCCCCAAAAAAATGAAGTCACGGAACAAAAGCATGATCTTCAGAGAAGTAAACTAGAGAAAGTAGAAGTTAATGAAAGACCAACCTCTGGATTGCGCAGCATGTCTCCCGATGAGTCAAAAGAGATAAAGAATATATATATTGACTGTAAGCCTATGTTTTGTTTCTTTTGTCTTTCCTTAGTTACTCTTTGGAAATTGAAGTTCTTTATTATAAGTTGCACTATTTAAGCCTCATTTGATGGAGTTTTGCTGCATTTTAATGCTTTGCCAACACAGATATTCCTTATTGGCATTGGTTAAATTGCTAAAACCAACCCATACTGAATCACTGCTCTTTAACTGCTTTATCTTGCCATCCTTGATAATGTTGATTAAGTTAGGTTTAGATTTGGATTTTTCAAGGTTCTTAAACATTTGACATTGCAAGAGTCTATGCTGCATAGTACAACCTAACAGATTAGTAGACAGGATACTCCCATAAAGCATCAATGGCTGTTTTAGCAAAGAATGTGTTTGTTTGTGCTTGCAGCTTTGTTGAAGTCACTTATAGTGAATTTAATTTTACATGGTAACATCTAGTAAATTTCTTGACATGATGAATGTGGATACATGCATAAATACTTGCATAGTTCTGGTGTATATGCATTATAAATCTGATAATTTTACCAATTGTGTATCTAATAAGATCCTTATGTCTTCCATGTGAAGCTTCTGGAGGGAAACCTTTTACTTTACCGAGGTCAGGGTCTTTAAGTTCTGAAAAAGTAGATCTCCCTGAGGAATTCAAGGAAATTTGCAACTTGGGAACAATGAAGCAGAGTCCTGCGACAGGAGTTCGTGTAAAATCAAATGAACAAGCAATTAGAAAGTCTTTCATTGCACCGAACATTGTACCTCGGGATGTTCCTGAGGGTAAGATCTCTGCAAAATCTGAAAAAGAGACCATCACCTTTTCAAAGACAAAGCCTGGAATGTTACTCAAACCAGCTCATGTACGGAGAGCATCCACTGGCAGATTTGATGTTGATAGGTTTTCAGAAGATATGAAGTTGGGAACCTTTGGTGATCCTGCTATTAAATTAGACAGCACAAAAGAACCCAAGTTCCAAACAAATATAGGACCACAGAATGAATTCAAAGAATCGTGCGAAGATAAACATCCTATCAAGAGTGTTACTGACAAGTTTGACAAGATCCTAACTCCTAGTAGATTTTCTGAGCAAAAGAAATGTAAGTTTTCTTATTAACCACCTTATTGTCAATTTTATAGTTCCCTATCGTATTTTCTTAATCTCCTTTATCTTGTTTATTACTATGAACAAATTGTCTTAGCTATATAGCATGAGTAGTTTGTTGACTTCGTTAGCGTCAACTATTTTTTCTCCTTTGATCCCACCCTATAATTTTTTTGTTAATGCCACGTGCTTCCTTAACCCTCTCAATAAAGGCTAATTTCTAATCATATTTTGTTTCTTGACCTTTCATCATATTTGCAAATACATTTGCCCCTTGATCTTAAATATATTGAAATGTTATGAAATTCTCTGTAGCACAGTTTACCTTTGACTTCCAACTTATATTTCCTTTGAAAAATAGTGAATAAACTATTGGCTAAGACTCTTGACAGCTAATGTGAACAAGCAGATATTTTGACAAGTAGCTTGTTGAGATTTTGGTTCTGCTTTAGTAAAAAGCCGAACTTCCATGTATAAGGTCATTCAAATAGAGATGTTATGCATACTTTGGCTTATTATTTATGATTGAAGTTGAGTCTTTTGAGTTTATAAGTGATATTCTTATTATATTTCAGGTGATGAATCCTCACCTTGCAAGGAAGAAAGTAGTCCAGTTAAATACGTCAATGGAGGTCTGCAATCCCTTACATATGCAATTTTATATTTTATGAATGTCACTGAAGATTGAATATTTTTACGTTCTATTCTCACAGTTGCTGTCGTACGAGGAAGGACCCGGTCATTGGTTGAGAGGTTTGAGAGAAGGGAAAAGATTCAAATTGATGAAGATCAAACTAATGTATTCCTCCCCACAATAAATGAAAAGATAGAAAAAGTTCACAATGAAGATCAAATTAAAGCATCTCCCACAGACACTATAGTATGTGAGAAGAGGAGAGAAAGAACACCCTTAATTGAAGATCAAAACAATCTGCCCTCTATTCCGAAGACGACGATATTCGAAACTGATAAATCTCCGGACACACTGGTAAAATTCAATCTCCATTCTACAAAAGTTTTGATACTAGCATTTCCACCTAGCTTTCAGTTTGTTTTATGGTGAAAATTATGTTTGCTATATGAAGGTCGGTAGGTCCCAGTTTTCATAATTTTAAGCTAGAAGCTAACCAATTGGAATTTTGATGGGGTTGATAATTTGGTATGGGTATTTGTGGCTTTTTCGGTGATAGGTTTTGAAATATGTAATTTCAAATTATATCAGGAAAATATGTATTTTACTCTTTCAAGTATTTGTTTCAGTTTTTCTTGTGCATATGTTATCGGGTTTTTTCTTTTTTCTTAGTTCTGTTAAGCGATTATGCCAGAAAACCCAGACTTAATAAAATAAAGAATGCAAAATTAGACCCATCTAGCTAATGAGCTTCGGCAAGAAGCAAGCTCCCGTCCAGATTGAAATTTAGTTTAAATGCTATGTTTGTCAGTATTAACTTAGAGTATTCTTTAGTTGCTGATCTGAAATATCTAGGTTAAATGTAATTGCTTAAGTTAGTCTAGAGGAAATAAATATCTTATGAAAAAACTACCATCTAATAAACAGGATCAAACATTTATACATGGCATTGTAAGTTTAGGAGTTAGTTTCTCAGATCTTTTCTCTTGAACCACAATCTGAATGCACCCGTATCCAAATTTGGATCATTGATCAAGTATCATTGCTCTTCTTTCTATTTTTATGTCTCTAAAATTCACTGTCTATTTTGTTTTTAATGTAAGTGAAAAAAAGGGATTTCATATGCCTTGAAAGAATGTGAAAGATCAAACTTAATCATGTACTCATTTTCACAAATTGTTACTTGAGGTAATTCAACTAAATAGTATTTGTGTTTATCAATATTGCAGAAAGTTGAGCCTCAAATTTCTATAAGGGATTCAAAATCTGCAAATGAGGAGGAAATCATTGAAGGTCTGATGCAAACTCATGATGTAACATTAAGTAATCTTCGCTCACGCTTGACAAAGTTACAGGTAAGTTTCGCTGGTTATTAATATTTGTTTGCATGCTTGGTCTTTATTTATTTATTTATATACTCAATGTTTCAGTCTGTATTATTCTTAGATGTGGAAGTGTTAGACCTTATGCTGTAACGCTGATGTGCTACTATATTATTGCCTGCTAAACAGGGCTAAAGAAAGAAAATGATAAAAAACTAGAACCATTTTGTAATTAACGTCACGGACTGGTCAAGGTAATACTGTTTACTTTTATAGGTGGTGCGGCACTTTTGGGAGCGCAATGATATTAAAGGCGCAACCACTGCTTTGAGAAAGCTTCCAGATCAATCTGTGCGTATTTTATGAGTAGTGCTACGCCAGTTGTAGCTTATTTTTGTGGTGTTTTGTGTCTAACTAGAAACGTATGGTTTTCTTATTGAATATACAGTCCTGAAAATATTCGTCCTTATGCAGGTTCAAGCAGATGTTATTAGTGTCCTTGTGGAGAAGATGGAGATTTTCACCATGGATTTATTTTCCTGCTTACTTCCTGTGCTCACAGGCTTGCTGGATAGCAAGATGGAAAGGTAATTTTTTATTAATATATTGGTTTTGAAAACTGATGGTGGGATGGGATTTGAACACACGGCTTGTTACTCTTCTCATTTTTACTCTGTTCTCGCTTACAGACATGCCAAGGTGTCACTGGATATGCTGTTAAAGCTTGTAGCAGTTTTTGGTCCAACAATACGTGCAACTGTTTCAGCACCTCCCTCTGTTGGTGTTGATCTACATCAAGAGGAAAGGTGACTCCATTTTCACATATTATTCTTTTCCCTTTCTCGTGTATTTTATATGGAATGAAGCTAACTTTTATAAAATCTTGAGGACAGGCGGGAGTGCTGCAACCAGTGCTTTATGGAACTGCAAAAGATCCAAATGATCCTTCCAATACTGATACGGTAATCATGCAGTTTTTAATGTTGCGACAAATATGTAAATTTAAAACAATTTTGTTCACGTGCTGGTCTCTGTTTTAGAATTTTGAACATTCGCTTGACATTGAAGATAACAATCTTTTGGTGGGAAAAGCCAAATAGGGTATGCAACTATAAATTGAAGTAGTAAAAGGAATATTACAGAATTTCATTTATTTTTTCCTTTTTGGCAGATTATTTATGTTTCTGTTTTTTTATGAAAGCATAAATCTCTCATTTTTCTTAAATAAGTACTATTAACATATTACCAGTTTATTTACATTCCATCAAGGTATTTGTCATTTTTTGTCTCTTTTTCTTTGGTGAGGAATGTGGGAGGATCCGATTGAATTGAGTAACATGATGCTCGGTAGTTTTTTGAATACCGTGTAATGTGACTTTCACTGACACCTAATTTACATGTAGATTCAGAAACCCATAATCACAGCTTCATTTTCTTTTTTGCTGCAGGAGGGGTGGATTATTAGCCAGGTCTGCCCTAGAGTTAAATCTTGTTCTTCAGCAGTCCTAACTGAAAATGTTGTATGAACTTTAGTCCAAATTGTGAAGGAGTGACATGGCTCAATATGCTGAGGCAGGACTGTGCTCACACTTGAAGGTTTCATGTTGGTTTATTGTGATCATAGCCTGCAATTTTGTCTTGATGATTTGCTATATTAGCTGTCATCATCGGCTTTGTTGATGGAAGAGCATTATATCTAATGATATTTGGAAGAAAATTGTTTTACCTCATATTAAAGACGCTTAAAGCTGGAAGCAGCCATCTGAGGATCTTGGTCTTCCAACAGTTGTTTGTGAAGGCTTGTGTCGGTAACTTCACTGATCTTGGCTATTGCTTGTACCTATTTTTTATTTCTTCAATTTGTTTTCTGATTACTACCGTTATACTGACCCCAACTGGGTTTGGTGCACCTTGGTGCCTATAATAGTGACTTATCAGCATATGTATCAGCCAGATGTATGTACTAGTAGTAGTAGTGGTCATGCATATTTCTATGTATATCTTATGTTCTATGTTCAATGAAAAGGAGCTTCATTTTTTGTTCAAACTGCTCCAGCTTCTTTTATTATAGTGTCATTTTATTGCTTACTATTATTTTGTTAATTATAGAAAATGTACAGAAAAATTGCATTGAACAAAACCACATGACTGAAATATAGCGTGTATAACTAATTTCCATTTCTTACGTTGTTATATTTGTGGTCTATGAAACTTTGTTGGTTACGTAAGCCGACAACTCCCAATGTGACTGCGGGTATTGCAGAAGCCACGCAGATGAGCTTCATTTTAGGGTCGATGGTGATTGACAATTAAGTTTATTTCATTTGGTGAACAAGAATTCTAAAGTTTTGTTCATTGGAAAAGTGAAAAAAAAAAAAAAGCACACAGTATATTCTTCGGGGGTAAACTCCGACGTGGAATTGTGTCTGATGTTTGAGTTTTGGCTTAAATAAGCAATGTGAAGATCATATTAAACCTTAAAAACACCCTCATAAAAAAATTGACGCTTCTTTTATAATTTTTCCCTAAATACCTTTTAAAAAATCTTAAAACAATAAACAAATTAAATTTAGTTCTTTGAATTTTTAAACGTGTGATGTCTATTTAAATAAAGTACCAACCACGAGAAAACAAATACAATGATAAACGCGAACATTGCAATAAACGACTAAACCAGAGCATATGGCATATGAAAATGGACAATCCAAAAGCATGTGAGTGAGGCCAAGGCTTCTTAAACATCACTTACTAAAATTAGGCTTTCATCATCTAAAGAAACTTGCAATATTTGAAAAAATAAAATAAAATTAGCAAATTCATTAATTGAAGAACGCAGAGGAAGTTCTGGAGAGAGAAAAAAAACAGTGGTAGAGAGAGAAGGAGAGGAGCCATAATTAGAAAAACACAACTGTCGATTGTTTCGTCATCCATAATGTTTTCTTCTTCTTTTTTTTTCGATTTGTTTACGATGTTATTGTAATTGTTTCTAAGATATTCTAACTTCAACTTTGAAACATTTCTGTGAGCAACAATTAGAATCTCTCGAGCCCCTCATCTCACGCATACCCTGTTAACTGAAGTTACATTTTTTTTACCCAACCAAACACCCCCTCCTCCAGAACGAACAAAACATTTCAGAAAACCACATCAAACTAACAAAAACCACCATTTCCCCAATTTTTGCCAGAAAATAGCTCTTGCCTTGTCCCTCCACACACCCAAGTCATTTTTTGTTCAATCTTTTCTGACCAAAAAACGTGGTGGTTTCTATAACAAAGGCAACATCTTTTTGGGAATCATTAAAAAAAGGTTGTTAGATGTGAAGCGTGATGGGAGCAGAGACGATGAAGAGGTGGGGCACCTGGGAGGAGCTCCTCCTTGGTGGGGCCATTCTCCGCCATGGAACCAAAGATTGGAACATTGTTGCCACCGAGCTCCGAGCCCGAACAGGTTTTCCTTACACCATTACTCCTGAGGTAAAAAAGACGATTAATAATTCATTAAATAACTTTTATTTTTCTTTCCTTATTCTTTCAATTTAAAATGTAAATAAAAACAAAAATTCACTAGCATTAATCTTTTTATACTCTATTTGAAATCCGTTGCTTATTTCTTATTTTCTTTTTTAATGGATTATATTCTCCGATAAAACTATTATATTAATATAAAATTCATACTATTTTCACACGTACTTCAATAATAAAAGAGTTACTACAAGTATTGATATGAAAGATGTTGAATTTTTACGTTATTAAAAATTTCATTGTTTACTTTTTTGGAAGCTGTTGATTTCAGCGTTATGACAAATATTTTACTACATTTATAGAATTTTTTTTAACAAACAGTAAATTTTATTGTATTGTTAATTGCCTTATATGAACCTAAAATCTTCTGGGCAAATTTTTTTGTGCTAAAATAAATGTTTTAATCTTCTTGTTGATAAAATTTTTATCATAGCGGTTATGGAAAATCAAAGATTGTTTCAATCAAACAAAGGGAAGGAAAGTCTTGGAGCCTTAGCCAAGCAAAGAATATTATTTATTAAAGATATTAAGAGGGAATTTTAGAGTGACAATTAAATGGGTGACATGTGTCTTCTATACAATGGTGGCATCCATGTGTCAAATGTTCTCTATAGGGTTTATCATTTATATTTTGTTTTGTTTAAATAAAAGAAATAGAAATGAAAGAATGTAAACAAAGGTTAAGAAAATTGAATGTTTAATTATTTAATAGAGTGGGAATAAGTGATAAATAAAAAAATATTTTAAAAGTTATATTATTTGATTAATTTAATAAAAAAATAGAGAGGTTAATACAAATGTAATTGGTCCTATAAATTTTTTCTTTCTCTTTATCAAATATACAAAATTAGTTTTTTCACGCAAAAATTGTTATATGAAATTATCAATGATAATATTTCACTTATGTCTTCTATAATTATGATAATCAATATTCCATATGTGTGATTTGGAAGGCATAGTCAAGGAAGAACATGTTTATTACGCATCTAAAAAGTTTCTCTATTACCCATTTTGTACTTACTTGAAAATGCCCACAGAATTTTTTCATACTCGTAAACATTTTTTTTTAATTTTAAATCAGATTATCTAAAAATAATCTTTAAAATATAAATCCATATAAAAACTTGATTTTAGTGTATAATCTGAATATAATTATATAGTAAAATATTAATACAAATAAAGTTACATAGTAAAATATAATACAAATAAAATTACACAGTAAAATATTACTATAAATAAAATTACACACAGTAAAAAATTATTATATATAAAATTAGTTTCTTTAAAAATTAAAAATAGGCTGCACTATAAATTATAAGTTGATAAAATTAATAACTTTAAAAAATAACTTTTAACTTCACAAATCTAAATAAAAATATAAATTTATAAAAAAAAATTGTAAAAAAAAAATTGTTTTTATTTTAGCCATAAATAATTTTACTTTGATAACTTATTCTAAAATAAATATTCAAATAAAAACTACTAACAATGAGTAATAGGTATTTAAAAGTTACACATTATAGTACTAATACTTACCTCACTGGAGCTAATTAAAATACTTATATTCATTATTTATGAGTATTCATTAAAAATACACATTTTACATTTATTGCGGATTTTAACTAAAACATATGGATACCCGGATTCTTTTGTCATCCTTATGTATGACACAAAAACCATGATTAAAATGTTCATTTGTGTAAATACAGTAGATTTAAAGAGTTTTTTTTTAAAGATATAATTGGACAAACTTTTTATATGAAATAAATAAGAAAAATAAAACAAAATGGGTTTATTGAACAAGTTTTAAAAAATTAGAGAAGTTATACAAGATAAATTTTGTAGATTAGCTTATGAATAAATTAATTTTGGTTTATAAAAAAATTATTTCATTTTTTTTTATTTTTCTGTTGTAGAAACATTTAATAGATAAACTTGAATAAACGAATTTTTCAACGGCCAAACCTTAAAGACGTGCTTCTTATCTTTGTTTGAGTCCTTAAATATTGTTGATCTTATGACTTGTCTCATTTTGTATTGTTTATTTTATGTTGATAATATAAAGATTAACTCAATAGTTCAATTAAATCTGTAGTAAATTTTAATATTAACTCCTTAAAATTAGTATCCAAGAAGTATACTATGTCTTTTGGTAGTTAAATTTGTGATTTTACAATATTCATACGGAATTATCAATAATACCGTTTTATAATTACATTAATAGGAATTAAAATAACATGAGTGAATCTTCATTTGAGTCTGCCTGATGCCAACGTCATCTCTTTATAGTCTTTATTCTTTGATCTTTTTTTTTTTATTATTATTGTAATGATTTCTTTTTAAGTTGATTGATTGATTGATGTTCACAACCTCAAGAACTAAAACAAAGGTTTGAGATTCTTCAACTACAACTCTTAGTTTGTTTTTTGTTTTTCCCTTTTTTACGTGCTTTTATTTGTAATTAGAAAATTTTCATCTTTTTTTACAGTACTTGTTTCTTCTAAATAGTACAAAAGAAAGGAAAATTTCATTTTTTTTACAATACTTTTTTTTTTATAATTATCGAGACAAAATATGTCAAATGAAAATTAAATGAAATATGGTTAGTTGTGGAGGCATGGGTCAAAACCTTAATGATGATTCCCCTCCCCTTTTTTCCTAGTTTAAGAACAGATTTGGCTTTTCAATAAAACATGATTTTCTTTTCACTTTTAACAAAAAAATGAGAAAAATATTTGGTAAATGTTAATTGCAGTAGGGATGTAACTTTTGCAGGTATGTAAAGCCAAATATGAAGATTTGCAACAACGATACTCTGGAAACAAGTAAGTACAATACATTTCCTTAAAAAAAAAATCTCAAGTTGTTAGCGAATTTCATTTTACACCGTAGATTTAATGAAATAAACTTTGGAAGATTTCAATGACATTGTTGTTCTGAAGTTGAAAAGGAATGACATTTTTCAGGGCTTGGTATGAGGAGCTGAGGAAGACTAGAGTAGCAGAGTTGAAGAGATCTCTAGAGCTATCTGAAGATTCAATTGGGTTAGTTGCAATTTTTTCTCTTCAAGCTGGCCTTTTTGCTACAAGAGACAACAAATACAACAAGTCTCAATTTCTTCGAGGTTTTCATTTTTCTTTTCCGTAAATGAAATGTGCACTGGAATGAAGGTTGATGAGAGAAATTGACCAAACGTGGTACTCTAAAAAATTCAGAGTCCTGACTGGGGATAAATGTTGGAAAACTAGTATGCTTTTCTGGGTGTAGTTTACAAAATATCTTTGTTTCAGGTCTCTTGAATCTAAGCTTGAAAGCCTCAAGGCTGGTAAGAATGAGAAAAGAGATGGTTGTGATGTTGATAATGGATCAGGTCGTCCAAAGTTGCATGTTGCTTCACATAAATTAGAAAGAGTTGAATCTTCCACCAAAGAGACATCAAAGGATGGACTTTCTGCTGGGAGTTTCACACATGAAACTGCCACAAATTGGTCTCCCAAATGTCTACTTCCTTCTGTGCCTGTTCAAGATTTGGAGACTAAGCCTGAGGTTTTACACTCCACAAAGCAGCTTAAAGTTTTGAATGTAGATAAGTTAGCATACACTATATATGAAGGAGAAGGGGGAAGTTTTAAAAAACGAAGAGGGAAGAGGAAAAGAAAGGATTGTGGCAAAAATACCAAGGAAGGAAGTATAGCAGAAAGTGTTTTGTTAGATTCAGTTGATGTTATGTCATGGTGTAAAGAGAGTTCTACCAGTAACCAAAGTGAAGTTGCCAAATCACGTGGTGTAAATTATCAAAATAGGAACTTGAAAAAGGGTAGGGTGGAAGACATGATGAAGATTTTGGATTCTATTTGTGAAACTAAATGTGCTTCTGCCTTTCGTCATAGACTTGATAGTCAGGTATGTGTAATTAAATAGTCTCACCTTTCTGATAGTTTTTTAGATATAGATGCTCTAGATTTAGTATGCTGCAAATGGATAAATGGATTTTGATCTTTACCCTTTGGCTTATGGTAGTCGTTTGTTGTTCTATTAGGTGCATTTGTTATGGTCAAAATACAATTTACTTTCAAGTGGAGTTGAAACTTCTTATCATTTTCTCTCATGATCATTTTACATATCATAAGTGTTCATCTTCTTACATTTACCAAGCACATTAGGTAGAATTTGCATGTGTTTACATTTGGTTCTAACTGAAATTGTTAAGAAACAAAGATAAGTGGAGATTAAAGGAATTAAGTAGTCTTTAAATGACTTGTGCACTACTATTTAACAACAGAAGAGAGGGAGGTACAAGAAAATGATCCGACAACACATGGACTTTGACACCATAAGGTCAAGAATTAGCAACCAAACAATTAAATCAAGTGTAGAACTTTTCCGAGACTTGCTCCTACTCACTAACAATGCTTTAGTCTTCTACTCCAAGAGCACTCGTGAATACAAATCTGCTCTACTACTAAGAGACACTGTGACCAAAAAAATAAAGGAAAGTTTGAAGGGCACGAGTAACAAAGTCACCACCCAAGTTACTAATGTGCCAATTAAATTACCTATGCATAATCCTCATGTGAAACCAAGAAGTATACGATCTGGCAATAGAAAAATAGTTGCAAAAGCTGGTGGTGGAAATAACTTTGTATCTGGAGTTTCACATGGTACTAAGAAACCTAGTAAAGTTGATTCTCCATCCTCAGTGGAATCCTTAAGCGTGAAGAAAAAGGGTTTTGGTCGACCAAAAAAGGTTGGACGAGGAACTGCAAGTCAAAAGCCTGCAATACCAATGAAGGGAAAGAAAAAAGTTAGGACCAAGTAATAATACATTGACCAATATATTTCTTTGTACAAAGATTTTTACTTTTTGGTTAGATATTTTTTTGTCTTCTCTAGTGAACAACCAAGTTTCATGATACGACCAAAAGAAACTTTATGAGTTGCAAGGGGCAAGTAAGCCACAAATATTTGGAATAGCTCTGAAGTACAGTAACTAGTGTGTAGAAGTTTTCAATGGAAGTGTTCATTTTTTTTTTTCCTTACAACATTTAGATTTGTTGTAAATTGTAACTGCGGATCTTGACTGTAGCAAAAGTGTGTTAATGGAAGATCATGTTAGCTATGGGAATAACTTGATGTATTGGTTCTTGATGGATCAAAATTTTATCCTGGTGTTACTTTATAAACTAACATTACGAAACAGAAAAAAAAGGTATGTAGAATTTAAATATGTGATCAATGAAAATGTTTCTGTACTTAAAATATCTTAAGCTGGTTACTTATATATAATGACGGGCTTTCAAAAACTAAAGTACATAAACCAGTATACAGTACTTCTTTCATGCACCAGTAATATTTGTGGTTATATTTTATAAAGTAGTATTTTTAATTCTTTTTTAACAAAATTCCCCAAGACTAATACACCATCAAAAGAAAAAGGTAATCGTTTATTGCACCCCTTGGTTTCAACCTCTAACGAAAAGAATATAAGCTTTCCTTATGTAACTTACGTAAAAATTATCATTACTAGTTTAGTATAGACAAAATATATAATATGTTAAAAAAGATTTGTACAAGTTATGACATTTATAAATAATTAATTGTAACATTTTATTGTATGAAAAGTAATATAAATTTTAAAATTGGTTCCATCAAACTATATAGGCTTCATTGTGAAATATTTTTCATAAATCTTAAAACTGGAAAGTGTTTGTCAAAAAAATTAAAAAAATATGCTAGTGTAGTTATTAGTCTTTTTTATTCATTTATTTATTTAGATTCAACCTCCAGAAGTTTGTCATTGTTTTTACTTTTATCTATTTAAATATTTCTTCAACTGACAGTATTATTCTTAAACGATTTATTTATTAATGTCCTGATAAGTTAAAAAAAATGAATTATGGTGTAGTATTTGCAATAATGTTAAACACAAACTTAGTCGAATTAGCTTTTCTTCTATAATCGTTAAAACTAAAATTTCCTCTCTCAATGTTTTAATTATGTAATTTTAGTTCATTTATAAAATTGTTGTTCAATATTTAACAAAAGTATTTACTCAATGTTATAGTAAAGTCTCACATTAACATTATTATTAAAATATATGATGTAAAGTTAATAAATAAATTGAAATTGTGCAACTAATATAGTGGTTGGACAAACAGTAAAAAAGGTGAAAGGACTAAAGGTGAATTTGGGCGTGCTGAGACCAAAGTGCAATTAAACAAAAAAAAAAAAAAAAACTAAAATTATATATCTTATATTTTTTTGTGAACATAAAAAACATTTTAAGAATACTTGTTAGTATTTACTAGTCTTAAATTTAATTTAATAAAAGAAACGTCTAAAATATTTAAATGAATACCATAGATGAGTTGTCATTTAAAATCATATAAACTATACTACCAACTCAGAAAAATTAGATTTCAACTTTCTTTTATGAAAACAAATTTATGGTAAACAAATACCACCTATATTCATAAAAACAAATTTATGGTAAACAAATACCACCTATATTCATAAAAACAAATTTTCTAAACAATATTTTCTTTTGAATTACGTACCAAATAAGAAAACTTATCATTTCCAAATTTAGATTTTATAAAAACTAAACATTTTTTTAGATACCAGTTATTTCCTTGCATTAACCCCCATTCTAAGAAAAACAGTGAGAGTTTGAACTATCAAATACGAAACATTGTCTTACTCCACTCAACTAATCCTTTATTTTTTGTGTGGAATCACGTTGTCAAGTCAATCTTAAAATTGTATTCGACTTTGATTTGCAATGTCGAATTTTTTTAAACATCAAGATCTTACGTGGTATTTCATATGTTTATTATTTTAAATTTAAATAATTTTTAATTAAAAACTACTAAAGATTCCAACCTTTGACAGTTTATTAATAATACATTAAATTAATTATAACATCAATTTGAATAACACTTGTTTATATATGTATTATTAATAACAAAATTGAGTAACATCAATTCGGATATTTTTATTTGATTGATTTAATTTAAATTTTCATCAAAAGAAATCGTTACAACAGTTTCTAATTATATTTCTATCTAAAATAAGTCAGGAATATTTTATGTTTTTGAAAATTAAAAAAAAAAAACTTAAAAACATTAATCAAAATTTTAAAAAAATATATGAATAAGAATTTTAAAAATACTAAATAAATTTTTCAAATTCATGTTATATTTTTCTCTGATGATGTTACATGACATTTCCTGATTCTAGTTGTCTTCCTGTTATTGATGTGTCGAAAAGACTTCCATCTCTTATATTTTGGTGGGTTCATTTTTAGTTTTAATGAACTTATTTTAGTGACATTACTTTTAGTTTAATTAATTTAACCTTTTTTTTATGTTGTTGTTTTAAATTAATTTGGCATCTTTGTAAAAGTTTCAACAAAATTTTCTTTGCTTTTTTTAACATATTTTCCTTCATTTGGCCTCCTGAACGATGTTATTAAGTCATATTAAAACTTGTTAATATATTAAGATGGAAAGAAACTCTTTGTTATATCTTTTGTATTTAACTTAACCTTTTAAAAAGTAGTGATGTGTGTTTATGAGAAATTATATAACATATATTAACTTTGATATGATATTGAGATTGCGAAATTTATATTTAATTTAATCTTATAAAATTAATCAACTCAATAAATAAAATTTACATCTGATTACATATTATAATTTGATTAAATCAATGTATAATTTTTAACAAAATTCTTATCTAAAATTTCACTTACTTTAAGAATTGCATCTATTAATACTTAGTAAGATATTTTATTACTTAATTTGCCGTTTCTATAAAGAGAATATTACAAATTCTCAACTCAACATACAATTTTTACAAAGAAAAAGAAAATTCAAACTCTTTTAAGATATGTAACTATCAAGGTCTTTTTACAGTTAAAGGAACTATCAAGTTAAGATGTAAATCAATCTCTTGTTTCTATAACAATTTCTCTCTTTTTTTCTCATATTATTTAATATGAATCTTTGGTGAATATTCACTTTTTCTAAATCTTGTTTTATTTACCTAATTTAAGCTTAATAAATGTAATAAATATTTGTGCAATTATTTATCCATATAAACTTCAATTTACTTTTTTTGCTGCATTAAATTATAGATTGAATTTTTAATTCCATGCAACCTGTCCAGATTTTTTCTCACCAGATACTTAACTTCAGTAATATATAAATTAATTAATTATGCTCTTGATTACCTAACCAGTAAAATATTACACAGGCTACCACTATGTGAATAAAATATAGTAGTTAATTTCACATTACTTGGCACTAACTTTCTCTTTCATAATTTAGTATTTTACTATTAGAGACTGCATTATATTTTTTATTTTGTTTCAATCGAGGTTAAAAAACATGCAAACACGTTTGTTTGTATGGTTTTCTCACATTCATGTTTTAAGGAATGAAAATTGATGGAAAATATAGGATTAGGTGAATCTACCTAAAAAAGAATATAATATCCCTTATATTAAGTGGAGAAATTGTTGACATCCAAGATTCATGTGTATGAAATAAAATATTAGTCACTCGATATTAGATATTCATACCAGTAAAGAAGTCACTGATTATAAACTTTATGTGAACTCACAAAAATGTTAAATAAAGGTAGTTCTCAAAAGATGAAATTTATATCTACTTAAACAAGATATTACGTGTGTAATTATTAATTTATAAGATAAAACGTGACCTTTTACTATTAATAAACAACCATAAATGAATATATTGCTATGTAAATATGAATTTATTTTCCAAACTTAAAGTTTATATATACTCTTCTTCATAGTTGGAAGTATTTAAGAAATATGATATGAATTGAATGGTTATTTTTCAAAATTAAAATAAAATTTCAAAATAAATCATAAAAAATATATACAAGTATTTCAAAAAAATTAAGATAGAAATAAAAATAGTTAATTAAAAATAAATTAAGAATTAAAAAAAGGGAAAATAAGAGTAAATGTATTACTAATAGAAAGTAAACAATGAAATATGTAAAAAGATAAATTATAAAGATATATTTAATTAATGAAAATTAAAAATATGGAAATTTTATTAAGAAATATAGCATGGTAGATTGAGTAATCAAAGAGTGAATTATGAAAATTAACCAGTTTAAAAATTAAAATTTAATTGATATACGAATATAACTAATATAATAATAAAGACTTATGAAAAAACTTCATCATTTCTTACACACATACATTCCATCTGGAGTCAACACTTTTACATAAATTTACTGAGTTTGTTTTAGAAAAAAAAAACGAGTTTTAAAAAATTATAGAATTTTAATATTTTTTTATGAAGAAATTTTAATATTTTTGTATTGTGTCTGATTTGGTTGCATAACAGGTGGAGCGCCTTATTTATTGTTTTGAAGTGTCCAATGGTTACATGCATCGTCAAATAATAATAAAAAAATACTTCTTCACATAAACTTTGGTAAGATTTACAAAAACATGTTTTTTTTCATTAATAGCCCGTCTTTTGCATTTTTTAAAAGATGGCCCCTGTATGAATTTACCCCTTTTTTATTTATTATAATTAAAATATTAATAGAATCTTTCATCCAACTTAGAATAAATTAACTGAAGTATATACAGTTCAATACCACACAGCAAGATTGAAAAAAAAGAAAAGTAACAGAATGTGAGATCTACATCAACAGTTTTATACGAATTACATGAATAAAAAAAATTATAATATTTTATCATATTCTTACAAATTTGCCTGAAATGGTAACCTGTGAATCACTTTAATCTAAAACTGAAAAACTATACGACTTAAACAATAATATTAACATATGATTAAGAACTAAAATAAAAGTAGATGGTTATTTACAAATTTATTAGACGTCATATAAACTTATTTTTAATTTAAAAAAATTGTGGCCAACTAAAGAAACAGAAACAGGGTTTTATATTTTGAAGAATGATAATTTTTTTTTACCATATTACCAAATAAGATAATAGAAAAACATTGGTCCTTTTACTCTCTCTTTCTCTTTCATGTTTGGATTACATCTGACTGTGTTACAGAACAAATGCATCCTCGTGACAACATTTACTTGTTTTGTTGGCATTTTGAAATCTGTGGCAACATAAACTCCATCACATGATCATCACTGTGACTGTTTTAAAAAAAAATTAACTACTTCAATGCCTGTGATGAATAGTCATAAAAAGGGTAACTTAAATTTCAGTATCTATTTAATGAAGAAGAAAGGCCAATGTTTGAGACAGAATATTTTCCCCCTCCTCCCTATTAATCTATAAAAATAATATTTTTATAAGATTAATCTATATATCATTTGGGGTGAATGTATTTGGTAGGAAAACATAAAAGTAGGCTGGGTTAGGTTAGGTTGGTTCCAGCCATAACACCTACTAACAGACCAAATCTGCTAATTTAACATTAAACCTACAAAATCCACAAATTTAACAGACCAAATCTGTCAATTTATTTATAGTTGTATAATTTAAAAAACAAAAAATGATTATCAGTAAAATTTGTGACCTTAATGTCCATCTCCAATCAGCTACACAATAGGGGACACGTTTTAGTGATGCTGATCCAAAGCTTGGTCTACATAATCATTAATCATTTTGAAACTTTACCTTTTCCCCATCTTTCCTGATATATATCAGATAAAGTATCCAAACAAAATAAACATGTTACTTGTCAAGTGAGTTTTGAGTAAACTTTAGTTAATGACATATATATATATATATATATATAACTTTTTAAAATTGTAAAAAAGACACTAATTGTTTTTCAAGGTATTGAACGTATCTTTTCTATTGAATATTTTTTTTATCAAATATTTAATTATTTTTATTTTGTAAATAGTGAACACAGTTGACTATAAATATAGAAAGAGTAGGTTTATGTCACTGTTGGAGACCAATATGCTAGCCAGAGACTAATTAGTAGACCTAGAAAAAAAATTCAATACTGCTTTGGTAATTGCAATGCAGGTGTACCTCGATGATGAAGTCTTTCACCTCAAACTCTACAATATTGAATAATAAAGTTATTTTCTATATTTTTTCTTTCATTTTTTTCCCGAAAGCAAATGCTTTTATTTTGTACTTAGATTATACAATATGAAAAAGTTATTATAATTTTTCTGACACGGGGTTTTTACGTTCTTTATTGTGTCACTTGTTAAATAGTTTATTTGGTGGTACAAATGTGAATAGTTTCCAAATTAACATGTTGAAAGGTAGCATGTTGGTGACCTAAAAAATGTCATGCAAGTAGGATTTGTCAAAGCTATAAAGTAGGGTTATTATTGTATTAGTACAGGGAAATGCCTAAGAAGATGGTAACATGGTTACCATAACATTTTATTTTATTTGTCCTTTGTCAGGAAAAAAATTTCTCAACCACACATTGCACCGAATAACTTCGAGTCTGGTTCACTATTGTACAAACATGTTGGCATGTAGTATAATTGCATTTGTGTTTCTTAATGCAAATATCAAACATAATCTCCTCTCCTATACTTGTTAAAATCTTGCTAATTTATGGATGTAATTTTTTCACCAATTTAAATTCAAATAAATTTTATTAAAATGGATATTTTTCAATACTGTTGACAATTGTTACAATTTATGATAGAGAAGCCAACATACAAAATATAATAATATTACTACAATTATTATTACTACATTGTATCTTTTTTATTGGTTTAGGGAAACTTAGATATGTAAATGAACAAATCTAATACATTGATAAAATACTATACCATTTATACTTTGTTTATGTTACATGATTCAATGTAGTTATGGAGATGGGAATAGAGAAAATTAGAGCACTGTTTATAATTAAATTCGTTAATCTGAATGGAAGAGGAGACTGAGTCAACAATTAAAACCGATCATGCTTTACTTCAAGAAAGATGATTTGGCTGAAAACTATATGTGTTTTCCCTTTTGTCACATTAATTTTTTAAAATAAGAAAACTAAGAAAATTTTTAAAAATATAATTTGTTAATTATTTCATTTTAAATTTTAAAAATTAAATGACTGAATAATAATTAAGTTTAGATAATTATTTGATATTATAGGGATATAATTTTAATTTTATTAGTCTCAAAAATCAATATTATCGTATTTTAAAAAGTGAAATGTTTATCTAACTATGTATATAGGTAGTAGTAATTTTACAAATTTTCTTTTAGTATTTATATTCATTAGTAATAAGATAAATTTGATATCTAAATTTATATTTTTGGGTTGAATTATCTTTTTAATATCATTATTTATTTATTTGTATTATTAATACAAATTAATTGTGTCTCCGACTTTTAAAAATATGAAAATATGACTATTTTTCATTCAAACTTAGATTTAGCATTTTATTAACATGGAAAAAATTTAACAAAATAAATAAATATTAAAATAAAATTTCTTTGCTTCTTATTAATTAATCACTATTCAAATACAATTTACATACTATTAAAAAGAACTCAAGGACATATTAATAATCTTTATTATATTACAGTTTTTACAAAAAAATTTCATAACAACCAATTCACTATAAACTTTGATATTATTTTTTATTCAATCCATTAATTTTCTCTTCCTTTTCTTTCATTTTCTTTCATTTTCAACATCATCTTAGTCTAAACAAAGCAAAAACACTAGAGCAATTTTGATGGAGCAATTAAGAGTCGCTAAACATATTTTTTTTAATATTTTCTATATCATTTTATAATAATACATCATGTTATTATCTCAAGTAACCTAATTAAAGAAAATTTTCAAATAGCTGCAGCTACTGTCGGAAAAATGTCTTGGGACCTTAAAAAGATAAAGAAATGCAGTTTCTCTGCCCAACAACCCTTCTTCTTAGGAGGCCAGATGTTAGTGCTCTTTAATGATGTTGTGTTGATCTCAGATGACCTAATTAAAGAACATGTTGCCCTTAAACCCAATATCACACAGAGGTTGGTTGATAATTTTTTAATACCCATTATCCACATAATTGCAATAACATGTAAATAGCTAACTGTTGTAAAAGCAATTAATAAGAAATAATGAATACTCTCACATGTTCATCATATACATTAGATCATTAAGTAATGCTACACTGTTAACCTTCATATGCAAGTATTTAAAAATTACAACTTGTGGATATATGTTGAAATTTTATTAGAGTTAAGGTACATATGTTTGTAATAAAACAAAACAAATGTATGTTTTTTCACCACTTTTTAAGGAAGATGACATAAGAAAAATGAAAATGAGAGAGAAAGAAAATGGTAATTTTCTTTTAAATGATGTGAGGAAGAAGAAAGATAAGATACATCTTGAAGGGTGACGAAAACAATAACAGTATAATACACTACTACTATAATAGCATACTTTTAGCGAGAAATTCCAAGTCTCTATGGAATTACAAAGGTAGAGGGAGAGAGGAAATAAAATAGAAGAAGAAGAAGAAGAAAAAGAGGAACTGTGATTTTGACGAGAAGTGAGAAAGGGTTGAGAGAGACAGAGGGCGAAAGTGACGGTGCGATTAGGAAGTACTGTAGTAAAGAGAAAAGACATAGATAGTTGTGGGTGGTTTTAGGTGCAAGGGGACTAATAAAGCTACCACTCTGGTTCTGTTTTGGATGAGAAGAGAAGAGAAGAGGAACGATTGACGAGACTCGGTGAGTGCCAACAAAAGAGTGTAGTTGTCATCACACTCTTCATTTCTTCATCACCATTCATCAGTCAACAGATACGCATGCATTCAGGTTCCCCTTTAACCTCTTTCTTTCTTGCTTTCTGCATCGATCGTCTTCAACTTCTGACACTCTTAATTCGTGGCAATCCATTTCCTTCACCTCTTTTTTTTCATCTGTGTTCCGCCGCTTCAGCTCGGTATGTCATGTGATCTTCAAAGTTTGCCACTTTTCGCTTTTTTCAAGCGACCCCTTTAAGTTTGTCTTGGTGTTTCTTTGCTCTCCCTCCCTCTCTCTCTCTCTCCTCTTTAGTTTTCTTGCCTTTTACTGTTCTTGTTCTGGGTCTGGAGAGGAAGATCCAGGTCTGAAAAGATGCTAGAAAATCTTCAATTTGTTGCTCGAGAAATCCGGTTTCGCAGTCAAGTATTTAAATTTTTGTGCTTTTAAAAATTTGGACCGAAAGTGAAGCTTTAGTCTTCTTTGAATGACCAGTAAGAACGTGTGTAGAGGGTTAGATCTGACTGAAACGGTCAGCGAGCACTGAGTTGCTATTTCCTCTGTTATTATCGGTGGAGTAACTTTTAGTACTTTTTTTTTTTTTTAATCTTATAATTCTGTTTAATTTTCATGGGAGGAAAAATAATGGGCGTTGTTGTGAAGGAAGGATTTTTGGTTGCAGGTGTAGTTCAATGTTTTGGACAGCTGTGTGTTCTTGCAATTTTTTCATGTGATCTTTGTTGTTGGGGGAGAATCCAATGTTTGCATTTTTGTTTCCGTGTTCCTGGCTGCTTATGTTGGAAATCATTTCATGACTCTTTTGGAGATTTCTCGGGTTGCTTTTATTGAGTGTCGTTTTTGGCATATTTTATATGCAAGTTTGGTTGGTGTGTGGATTCAGCAAGCTGAGGCGTGCTTTTTCCCTGATGACGGATATTCTAAGCATGTGTTTCCCTTTAACTTTCGATTCATCCCTCTCTTTCTCCAATTCCCAAATATTAGCTCTTTAGTTTTTAATGTTAGTTATCACACTGCACATGCTTAATATCCTCATGTACAAAATGTAGTTGTTGTAGTCTTGTTATACGCAAAAGGTGAAATTGTAGGAATGAAAGTCATTCAGTTATGCACTGACTTTTGTTTTTCTGTTGTGTACCTTAGGTAGTGTTCGTGACCGATTTAGCTCCAAGTCATTTAGTATATTTTTTATGGGATGGTCATTTTCCTTGCGTTTATTTTATATTGTGCTTTAGAACTTAGAATACGGTAACTTCAAATTTTTGTTGTTTTGACCAGTTGGTTGTTTTATTTATGCCAAATTATGCAATGTTATTGAGAAGTAGACATATTAAGCATTGGCTTGAAATGACTTTCTATTGCTTAATGTTACAGCGACCATTTTTTGATGAGGATTGAATAAAAGATTCAATTTTCTATGACGTCGATCAAATCATTGAGATGGCTCATGAGAAAAAAGAGTGGTTTGTCTGATGGGGTCTGTCCTCTTTTCTTCTAATCTCGTTACTTTGGATTTTTTTTAGGAGTTTCCTGTAAAATATTCTTTAGCATTCATGTGTAAGATCACTGTTTTAACAATAGTTTTTTGGGGCAGGGCAAATCAAGTTTCAAGATCAAACAACTGCCTTTTATGGCAGTTTTGTGTACAGTTATGTTGTTCATTGTGTATAGAACTACAAAGTATCAGTATCACCAAGAAGAGGTCAGTTGAATTCTTTGAGATATCATTGCATGTACGTCCCCACAAAAGGTCAAAGTGTTTATTAAATGTCTGACTAATTCATACTTAGCAATTTAGCATCTTATTAAGAATAAATTGGTGCTGCTTTTCCAAAGAACAATAATGCATTGTCAGATGACATATATTCTTATGTTGAGTGTTCTAACTGGAATTTCCACCCCTTTCTATGTTTATTATCTGCTGCTATCAGATTGACAAAAAATGGAGTTTCTGGGGACAACCAAAGGTAAAAACTATGATGTTAGATTACAATTTCCCTGCTGGTTATAGTAAATGATGGTAATGATTGTTTTCAAAATTTGTGATGAACCTGTCTGCTTCACAGTTCTTGTCTGATATGATGTGTAACTTCGAAAATATCTTATGTGTTGGTGCAGGTGTATCCTTCAACTTCCGGGAAGTTGAAAGGCTTGCCACGAGGTATAATACATGCTGATTCAGATTTGGAGTTAAGGCCACTTTGGTCGAGAAGTAGTTCAAGGTCAAAGGTCAGAATTTTTGCATCATTCTTCTATATTTGAGTTTTATTGACTATCTCAGAAGATTGATTGGGTTTGTTTATGAAATTGCAGGCTAGTGTTTACTCTAATCGTAACTTACTGGCAGTACCAGTTGGTATTAAACAAAAGCAGAATGTTGATATTATGGTGCAAAAGGTATTTTTGTTGTTGCTTAGATTGTTCAAATTAATTAAATTAAATCAACATTCTTTATCTAATTTCATTTATTTCAGTTTCTTCGAGAAAACTTCACAATTATTTTATTCCATTATGATGGCACTGTGGATGGATGGATGAATCTTGGCTGGAGTAGCAAGGCCATACACATTGTTGCCCAGAATCAAACAAAGTGGTAAGTATGAAGCTTTTATTGAAGGGAAAATGCTTTAATTCTCTAGAGGAGCGGAATGTACAGTAGTAAATAAATATTATGAGTTCTTTGACAGGTGGTTTGCAAAAAGATTTCTACATCCGGACATAGTGTCTATTTATGATTATATCTTTCTCTGGGATGAGGATCTAGGGGTGGAGCATTTTTCACCTTCAAGGTATGAATGGTGTATCTTCGCTTTTCTGATGCTGCTGTTATTTTGATATTTGTGTGCGATCTGCCTTGAATGTAAATGATTATCATTTTATAGGCTAGCAGGAACCTGAAATACTGGTGTAAATGTTATGATAAAGAATCCAATTGTATTTTATTGCATGATATGTTATTTGTTTCCCTTTTGAAATTTGATAGATGAATGAAAATTGACTCTGCATTCTCTGCCATACCACATAAGATGTGTATAATCCTTATTAGGCTTCTTAAGCTTACATTAGGTTTATGAGAAATCTTTGCATGTTGGGGGTGGTAGTTGACAAATGAGGTTATTTATTGGGTTTATATTCTTAAACCTTTTCCAATTTTAAGGCTAGTCAGTAACCTTTCTACAGGCTTTTATCTCATCTAATAAAAAAATAATTAATGTAGGCTTTTTTTTTTGCAGATATGTTGAAATTATAAAGCAAGAAGGTTTGGAGATATCTCAACCAGCTCTTGACCCAAATTCGACTGAGATACATCATAGAATTACAATCAGAGCTAGGACCAAGAAATTCCATAGGTGATTTTTTGTTAGACTATCCATATGCACTTGCTAAACAATGCTTATTATACTTATCCATCTGGTGTTTTCATTGGAGTAGAAGAGTCTATGAACGCAGAGGCAGTACAAGGTGTTCAGATTCAAGTGAGGGACCACCGTGCACTGGGTAACTGTTACTTTTTTTAATCCTGGGCAGTACAAGGTGTTCAGTACTAGGTCTTTCTACAACATATTTTTTTGAGAATGTTATCTTTGAATTCCTTTGGGTGCACTCATTTTGAAACTGAAATGATTCACTTAAATTGTCTCTTCTAGAATGTCGGAAGATGAACAATGCTGATGATTTGTTATGGTTTATCTTATTACCTTGTAGTATACCATATTTTCCTTTTCTGGAGTTTTGAAAGCATCATCAGAAATGTGATAAAGAAAAAATTCCTGTGGTTATTTATGATAAATCTTGGCACGCATAGTCTTGTGAATGACACATTACTTTAATACAACTTGTGTAGGTTTGTGGAAGGTATGGCTCCAGTTTTCTCCCGAGCTGCCTGGTACTGTACATGGCATCTTATACAGGTAATATTGTTTGCACAGTTCAAACTGATATTAAATCTAAGTTCTAACCAAAGACATGTTGCAAAATCCTTTCAAACTCATCCTAAACTTTTGTTTCTTCTAATTGTACTATTGAGTTATATCATGAACAATTTATATTTTTGTCCAAGAAAACTATTATTGTTTTCAGCTGTCATTTTTTTCAAGTTACCAAAATGCTTGCCTATAGGTTTTCTGAAATGAGGTTTGCCTTCATCTACCTACTGAAAAGAAAACCTTTTTTGACGTACTTGAAATTTATTTTGATGGTTTTCCTGGTGAGTTTTAACTTAATCCACTATATTGGTGTTCAATATTGGCTCATCATTATCATCTGTATTTTCTCCAGAATGACCTTGTCCATGGTTGGGGAGTGGATATGAAACTAGGATATTGTGCACAGGTGAGAAATATCCATTTTCTGGACACTTTTAGTGGTTGTAAATTTTTTCCCTCTTTATCTCCTTTTTCATGATGTCACTTGTCTCTCTGTACAATTCGCATCATTGGTTAATTCATTCAATTTGTATTTAATGAATTGATCGTTTGTGTAGTAATGTGTTTTGCCCTTGCTTTTTTTGCCACCATTTCTCCATGGCAAGTGTAGATAGTGAGATGAATGTCATTTTTTCAGGGAGATCGAACTAAAAACGTGGGAGTTGTTGATAGTGAATATGTTTTTCACAAGGGAATACAAACTCTGGGTGGAAGTGGTCACAGAACGACAAAGGTATTTGCCTTGATTTGAACTGTTCTTGCAGACCAAAATATCTTGTAAATGCTCCAACTTGATATTATTCCTTATCCAATAATTGTAAAAATACTTTACAGAATCAAACTTAAGACTCACTGTCAAGAACAAACATTGTTTGTTACTTCGTTTTTTATCATGCAGTTATTTACATAAAGCATAAATACCTTTGTTATACCTTCATTCATCACAAGAATTTTTGTTTCCTTTTCTGCAGGTTTCAAACCTACAAAGGACAACTAAGGTACAGTTTTAATGGCATTATGTGGTTGTTGTCATATTTCCTAATATTCCACTCGTTGTTGATTTTTGTATGATTTCCTAATAAGCAGAGGCAAAGTGGAACAGGAATTGATGTGCGAACCGAGGTGAGTCTTTTAAGCTTAGTTTGAAAACCAAGTGTTTGTGCTATTATATTACCACTAACACTTTATATTTGGTAACATGATTTGAGCAGATACGAAGGCAATCGACATGGGAATTTGAAATCTTCAAAGAACGGTGGAATGAGGCTATTTCCCAAGACAAAAATTGGGTTGACCCATTTAAGAGTGACCAAAGACGAATAAGAAAACGACGTGACACTAAACTTCTTTCTAATCGTGTTACTATTTAACTCTCTTTCACAGGCATAATTACCTTTATTTATTGTTACAGGCATAATTAGTTTGTGTAGATGAGTAAATTCATTCAATTTTGAAAAGAAAAAGAAAAAGGGATAATTTTTTATACATTCTCTTGTTATGGTTTGACTTTCCTTTCCCTCTCACTGCCAATTCCAACCCCCTAACTACCCTTCTATTTGTTTAAACGCAATCATCATATGTGCACATTTAGTATTATAATTAAAGGATCAAAAGGAAAAACTGTCATCATCATATAATAATGCTTTTGGTGGTGTATGGTCCCATTTTATTTTGAGGTGCGATTTTATTAATTGGAGTTGGTGGCTCTAGCAATATGGATTAGGTTTTGATTAGTTGTTTCCTCTTGTAAACACTTGTTTGTTACTTAAGTTTGGTTTTATGTGTGGCCTAGATGCTATTTATCTTAAACCAAGATTGTTAGTATTTTAAGAAGTAATTAGTGGCAGGTAATTCTTGAAGCTTCTAGAAGGTAATTTGAGGAGCGTAAAGGTCACGTTTATGTGGTGGCGTGTAAAGGGTGCTTATTCATCCATCATTTATCAATTGTAATGATTTTAAAGTTTTAACCAAAGACTTGACTTGGCAACTTTATGACTTCAGCGTAGTGAACAGGCAAGAGCAAAGGCTGATGTTTTTCTTTTTTTTTTTTTCGGTTTTTTATTGTTAAGCATGAGACTAAAAAGAATTACTGGTGTTTTAATTATTAAATAATATTTATATTATTTATTTTTTTATATTGATTTTACAAAAATAAGCATTACTTAGTTGTTAAGGGTGGAATTGCAAAAATAATTATTTAATGACATTGAAAAATTAATATAAAAATCTATCGTGCTTAATTTCTAAGGAAAAAACCAATAAATTCATGAAACTTTTTGTTTCTTAAAAACATTATTAACATTTTTTATTACTTAGACAAATTTTCAATCGCCAATACTTTAAACATTATAAACATTAATTTTTTTAAAGTGCGTTTGTTTTCTTCTGACAAGCAACATCTCTTGAAAAATATTATTATTGGTTTATAATTATGCAACGTTTCAACCGTTCAAAATTATACCATTTAAGATTCCTTTAAACTTAGTAAATTACAATGCACCACTGAAAATAATTATTAAATGTTTTATTTAACATATGAATATTAATTGGTGTCATATAAATATTAAAATTTAAAAGCGATAATTTTTAAATTTAGAGAGATTAAAAAAAAATATTACAAGGATTAATGTCAAAACTCAACATCTTTAAGCCAACTTATACATTTGTATATGTGGGATCAAATTATACTGTTATTGCGCATATTTTTTAATATAAATTACATAAATTATCTCATGTAAAATTTCTTTTTTACTAATTTAATTTTTAATTATTTGTATATGTGGGATCAAATTATACTGTTATTGCGCATATTTTTTAATATAAATTACATAAATTATCTCATGTAAAATTTCTTTTTTACTAATTTAATTTTTAATTATAATTACATGTTGCGTTAGTTACGTTAGTTGTTCGTATCTCATCTCTTTCATTTTCTATATATCTGTAAGTTATATATAATATCAATGGCAATGCATATTAACAGAGTATTAAGTAATTTTTTTCTTAATATAAGACTTTGTATCATAATTCACATAATAGGAAATTTTGATTCAATAATAGATTTTGAGATAAAATTACATAATGAAAGCTATTAAATAGTATAATTGTTTTTGTAATTTATAAGAATGTGATCTATACCTTGAAAAAAAGTTACAATTTAGTTTCTAAAAAAACTATTATTTCATTAGATTTTTTTAATCTAATTTAAATTTTAGAATCTTTAATCTAAGTCAAATTCCTCCACATATGAACTTTTACCTTATTTTTTTTCTAACTTAATTTTGTGTCTCAGAGACTTCCTATAATCTAAAAATAAGGTCAAACTATGATATAAAAATATATTTAAATGTTTAGACTTTAGATTCACTTTTCTAATATTTTAAATATTTAACATACTAAGATCTAGTCAATTATATTTCCTGTAAGACTTAATTTCAAAAATAAAGAAAAAGAAAGCATAAATTAAATAATTTCACATTCACAAGCATATATGCATTCATACCCTTTAAAAACATTTTTCAGAATTTAACTTGTAAGAATTTCAGCAAAAAATACTGTAGAATCTAAAAAAATATACAATAATGATAAGAAAGAAAAAGTAGTAGTTGAACTGTAGCATTATCTGAAGCATGGCTCCGAGGATTTGGCACAGCTACCTCAAACTCTTCAACTATTTCCGAGGAAAGAATATTTAATTGAAGAAAGAAAGAGGTGCTTAAGCATATCTAAGAGTTGCAATTGCAACAATGAGGCAAAACGATTCTGTTTTAATTAAAGATGTTAAACATTGAGACAAAAAAATATTGATTAACTTTAATTTTGAACCAAGGGAAGAGTATAAGACACATTTTTTCAGTTCATCAATCAATTTGAAATAAACTGTCAAATATTTATTTATTTAAGCATTAGAAGGTGATCATGGTTAGTTTAACTTTAACCGACATTGATATTTTTTATAATTAGATGGGGGTCTAATAATAACTAATTAATTTAACTCAGGGTTTACGTAAAAATAATTTTACATATTAGCAATATAGTTCCATACCTATTTGAATTAAATTAATTTTTAAAGATGGTATTTTTAATTTGATCAATAATATAAAAATGGTGAATTGTTTTGTTTTCATTTGAAACAATCAATCATGACCAATTAAATAATTATATCTATTAACATCAAGCTCACACAAAAAATACCCCTAAATTCGAAGGTCTAAAGGCAAACGTGTAAGCTCAAAAAATACAAACTAAATATGAACTAATCGATAATCTACAACTAATTAATCGTCCTTTAATTCTTTAAATATATTTATTTCCAAATAATTTTTATGATAGCAACGTTGAAAACAGAGTCTCTCTCTCTTTGAAGCTGACCAAAGACCATTCTCCTGTCTAAACTGCTTGTATTGTTGCCTTTTTGCTGTTTTTCCAGCCATTTCCCTCCCTTGCATAACAAGTTTCAATATTTTTTATCTCGACATTCCAAAAATCCTTTTTTTTATCACTTTGGTACCTTGTTCTGTGTATAGTTACAGATCTTTCAATTCTCTGGTTACAATTCCGAGGCTGGTTTCTTGTTAGCACCGTTAACTTCCTCTCATGGCTCATCGCTATGATAGTAATCCCTTCGATGAAGAAGAAGTCAATCCCTTCGCCGTAAGTCCTCTTCTCTCTTCCTCATGAGTGTTACTTTCAGAAAGTTGAGTTTTTGTGAACTGGGTGTGCGCTTTTTTTCTCAATTCGATCTTGTTCAGTGGTGTTTGAGCCTTGAATAATTGATATATTACTGTTTTTTTATTTTGGGTTGGGAATTATCGCGATTGTTTGTCGGTGGACTTGTTTCTTACTATATTTGAACTTTATCACCGAAGAAACAGGATTTTGGGCTGTCTATGACTTAATTTTCCATCTAGGAAGGTTCTTATATTTTCTGCTATTTTTTTTTTTTTTTTTCCTTTAGTAAGGTTCCTTTTGAATTGAGTTCAAAAAACTCCTCTTTCCAAACTTGCAATAAAGAAACTATAGAATTGCATGCAAATATTTTTGTTAAGTATCCAGGTTAATACTTTGTTTTCGGTGCTTATATGTACTCTGTGTGTAGAATACATTGGGGGTAAAATGTCAGGAATTGTTAAGGTATGGGATAAGATCAACTGCATGCAGCTGATAGAATACACAGCTACTCTGTCATGGAAAACTTTTCTTGCAGCCTAGTTAATAGCTGCTGGAACAAATTAATGGAAGAAGCTGCAAATAATATATAATCATTATCAAGCCTAAGCTTAATTACCATCTTCTAAAACTGGAATGTTTATTCAACCAAGAAACTGTGATTTACCTCTTGGGTTTGGCGGTGGTTGAACTATAAATACATACTTTTAATATTATGTAATATATAATGTATTAAGTAATAAATTAGACCAGATTACATGTCCTGCTAGATAAATACGGCATGGAATAATGTCAAGAAAGTATATCAATTATTGTTTTGTGCTTCAATGTCCCACATTGATCAGCTAGTGAAACATTCAATCATACAACATATATAAATGCTAAGAGAAGGCAATGGTTGCAAGTTCCACGTGAATGTAACATCCTAGTTGTAACATATCTAAAAGCTAAGGAGGTAAATTAACTTGTCTTCCTCGAAAATAAATCTCATGTCACATGTTATATATTATTTCTTCGTAGCTGGGCAACAGTCTTCAATTCTTTTAAGAAATGAAAATTAAAGGTCTGTTGGTTTGAGAAATGTTTTTTGTCCTCCTTTTCTAGTTTCACTTTCCATTACATAATGTCTTTATTTTGTTGCTTGTATCCAAAATTTAAGAGGTTTCTACAGGTAAAACATTTTGACTGTTTCCGTATTACATTACAAACGAAAACAAAAATGATTTTCTCAAAGTAAACTAATTAATGTCTTGCCTAATGTTTGTACACTATACTAAAGAAAGAACACTGAATGAATAGTAATTGATTTGGTTACCAAGAAGCTAGGGACAAATACTGAATAAATAACACTAAATCAATGCTGGCCTTTCAGCACAATATATACTATTCCTACAGGTGGATATATGTTTTTGTGAGCATATATGTTTGTTTGAATAAGATGATATTTATAGTAAGTTATGATTTATATACAATTTGAAAATTAGTTATTGTACTTTAGGATTTCATAATTTGGTTGTTTGAGCCCTACGTATCCCAGTTAGAATAGTTTTATGTTCACTTGCTTCTTCTTAAGGTTGAATTTTTCCGTGGGGTAAAATTGTGTGTATTTATCTGCAATTGTTGCTCTTGCCTGATCCTTCAAATCTGGTGTACAATTACAGGAACCAGCTGCAAGGGGAAAAAAATCAAGCCAATCAAGTTATAGTGGGGGTGCATTTTACACTACAGTAAGTTTGTTTATTAAACACTAGTAAATCATATTATATTGTGTGCATAATTTTATTAAGGATGTTAAAGGCATAGTAAGTGTATTAGTGAACAATCTTGTTTGTTCAACTCAAGTGAGCTAAGTGATGATGTTGTTTGCAAAGTATGAGTCATAAACTACTTTCTCCTTTCATCTTTATAATTGGTGAACTATCCGGATCCTGACGAACTTTCTTTTCCATATAGTGTACATGTCAATAGACTCTGGCACACTTCTCAGAATAATTAGCCACCAAAGATAAAAAATATCTTGCCAAATGTATTTTATTTTTTGTTCCCCCCTTCTCTGTATTGTCCTGGTTTAATTTTCATACAACTGAAACAGGTAGTAAGAGAATGAAAATAGTTTTATATTGTGTTCCAAAGGTGTTTCCCCTGGGTTAAAACCGTATTAATTGTTCACAACTGCTTGCTACACCTTGCGCATCCTGATGTTCTAAAATTTTCAGAATCCTGGAAGTGTTGCCCCTGCCACAAATTCAAGGCTATCACCTCTTAATCCTGAACCTGCTGATTACAACTATGGTTTTGGTGCGACAGTTGATATACCTCTTGATCCATCAATGGTATGTATTAAAAATTTGAAGTTGTTGAAATCCCAAATCTCTCTCTCTCTCTTACTTTTTACCTTTTTTCATTTCATATATAAATGCATTGCGCGTATTGTTGTAAAAGTTGATTGTGGGGTTTCCAAATATGATCTGTTTTAACATTAGGATTTGAAAAAGAAGGAGAAGGAACTCCAAGCCAAGGAGGCTGAATTGAGAAGAAGGGAACAGGTATGCAATATGTTTTCATGACCTCTATTTGCACGTTTTCATGTTCTTTTATTTTTTCCTCTTTTCTGCTCGTACCCATCTTTTGTCCGTGATATAGTCTTGATACCCTTCCACCAGAATTATTTATCCTGCAAAACAAGTCTTGACGGTGGAATATATATAATTTATGTCTGAGTTACTATTTATAAATGACTGGAAAGTAATATTTCTAGACTAAAAACAATCAACTAGGCGAGTGGTAAATGTGAAAACCATATATTGACTTAGCCACCCATTTGATTAATTGTTTCAAATCATCTCATCATCATTCTGAACTGTAATTCTAAAGTTCTTTTGACGAATAATTGATCACATATTGTCACTTTCTTATTTTTTGAAGTATGGACATTAGGAGGTTATCTGAAATTGTTGTGATTAAATGATGTGCTGATCCCCGATATATGCATCTTCTTAAATGTTATCTTCTACAAATTATGCTGTTTTCTGTTCTACTTTTAGAATGTCTATGCTGGTTTTTGTTTTCGGTTATCTTTGTGTATGTGAAGCGTTCTCTACTGATTCTTTATTATCTACACATGCCTGGAAGTTTTCCTGTGTTTTAATATCTATTAATTTATCAACATAGGAAGTCAGACGGAAAGAAGAAGCTGCTGCACAAGGTAAATTCATTTCAATTATTTGTACTTGAAGATTGTTAGGGCTTTTGCAATTCCAACAATCTCGATAGGTTATAAGAATAGAGGAGAATGGACAGTATAGAGTTGCCCCTTTGCAACTGAGTTCTATGACTCTGTTCTCTCACAATATTGTCTGCCTACCTACCTCATAATTAATATCTCGTATTCAACCACCCAATTATCTAGCTGAATGACTATTGATTGAGCATCTAACTTCCTTAATCATCCTAACTGCTTTTATTCCTTCTAGTGTTCACTTTCCACCTCACTAGCGGAATAAGGCCTTTGTTGTTGTTCACTTTCCCTATCCTTTGCTTACTCTGACGTTTAATAATGTTTGTAATAAGTTTTCTTGTTTCCTTGGCTTCTTTTAGCATTCAACTGAATGGTGGAAGAGCACTATTGCTTGAGAATTCTATAGATTTTATATTGCGTGCAGCTCTCCATCCATGCTACATGTGTTAACTCATTTCTTATAAAAATTTTAACTCGTGCTTAATGCTAGGGCTATAAATATCTTTGGTTCTGCTTTTACTCTTCAAGTGCATAATTACATTATTTTACAGCTGGAATTGTTCTTGAGGAGAAGAATTGGCCGCCATTTTTCCCAATTATCCATCATGATATCGCTAATGAAATTCCAGTTCATCTTCAAAGACTGCAATATGTTGCTTTTACTTCATTGTTAGGCAAGTTATCCCATCTTTTCTTCCATTGCAATATGGTTTGCGTCATTGCATTATTTTTAAGCCAACAATTATTGAGGGTATCTCATGGACATTGATATTTCTTTCTTGAGTTGATTATTTATGAAGGCTCTCCTTTGTATGTTTTCTATGGTTTTTGTTGTTCTTTGTGCGTGTTTAATTTCTAAACAATGGTTGGATTTATATGGTTTATTTTCAAAACTAAAAGGGTGCAATCAAGTATCAATTAAATTTTAAATTGTATGAAATTTTGTAGACTTGAGTTACTTTATGAGTTCTCAAACCTAATGGTTCAATTTATGTAGTTATTTTTTATAAAAAATTATCCAAAGGTGTCATGTTATAAAGTTTGATATTTGCATATTGCAGTATTGTTTTAATTGATGCTATTTACTAAAACTTTACACCGTGTCCTAGTAGTAATTAGACAAGGAAAATTTTTTGTGAGAATACTATTTCTCATAAACTTAGCTGTTTTTCTGTTATAGATATCAATGTCTGAATTAGTTGGCCAGCTGACATAGTTGGAGTTGTTCTTTGATCTTGATATACCGACTGTACCAGAAAAAGGCATCTGTCTCATCCATTCCTCAAATTCAATACAGAATCATTTTTCACATTCTCTGAATTTCGATACGTTTTTATTACTATTTTTGTTGTACTATCCTTATAAAATATGTAAATGGAAGGCCTGTGAGAAACTGAAGAGTTGATAGGCAGTGAAATATATGAGAATAGACAGTTAGATATTGCTGAACTGGTTTTATTTAAATGATTTAAACCATTGACGTAGCTGGTTGGCACTAACCTGTTCTATTTAGTCAATGACTTGCTTATTGCATTCCCTGTTGACTTCTTCTTGACTTGGTGAAGATGACGTTTTAATTTGATTATGGTAATAATATCTAATTTATCTGTAATGTATGAATATTGATATCATGCAGGATTGGCTTTGTGCCTCACATGGAATATTATAGCTGTCACTGCAGCTTGGATCAAGGGAGAAGGTCAGTTTAGACATGAAGCAAGGATTTTTCTGGGTTATTGAATGCCTCAAAATCCAAATCTGATGTCAAGAAATTCAATGCATATGGAACTTTTCCTTCTTTGTAGGTGTGAAAATATGGTTTCTTGCTATTATCTACTTCATAGCTGGAATTCCTGGAGCATATGTCTTGTGGTATCGCCCATTATACCGTGCTTTTAGGTAATTATTTCAGATACTTATAGGCATTTGACTGTTTAATTTTTTCCAACTAATATACAATAGCAAACATTCCTATTTATATTACGTCACTTGTGTATTAAAAAAAATCTTTAGACACTGGGGCATTATGGTGTTTTAAAAGAGCAACCTTAAGGCTCGACCGTGATGTTGATAGCTAAGTTAATAGTAACTGTTTTTAGTTTTTGATTAATTAAATAACTAATTCTTTTTGAATTTTTATCTAAACCAAAGGAAGGTTTTTTTATTGTTGTAGAATTCTTGCAAGGTCAACCACATTGTTGTGTTAAACTATTGCGCACAAAAGATGGTGTTATTCACTGAGTCATAGATTTTGATAATTTTGTCAAAAAGTGAGTGGGATATCCAGGCAAACGAAGAGATTTGTTTGCCGTGAGATTCAGAGATCTTAGAATTATAGAACAGCTAGGATTGGTCTAATGGTTCGGGTTTTTGGTAGCTTGAGGGTGCTCATTGTTTGACAGTAAATTCTGTCACTGTACCTCAAAAAAAGGAGATTAAGATCCTGTGTAGACTTGTGCTACCTTTGTGATTTAATAATGTTCACTTGATCAGCATACTCACTTGAACTCTATGCTTTTCTGCATAGCATATTTGAAAGGGGGTTTCCACGAATGGGGATCCAACGAAACTGGGGAGCGTTAGCCTTATTATTTAAATATATTTCTGCTAACACGTTATTCTCTTTTCGTTTAGTGATGGTGTCTTGTCTTCCTCTCCATAGTCATTTTGTTTTCTTTCTTTATATGTTTCATTGACTTTGAAAAATAGATGTTCATTATCTGCTTGTAGTGTCTTTAGTCTTCCATTCATTATTTTGGTCTTATCTTTTGGTCGACAATATGATACTATTGCATTTTTTCATATCAACCATCAAGAGACCCTGATGAGATGTCATGTCCTTAGAAATAATTTTGCATGAAACCGTCATGAGATCAATAAACTAATAGCCTGTAAGTATGCATATTATACTACTCAGCCCATGGCCTAATAGTTCACTCCGTTGGGTATGCCCCCTCCTCCTGGTTCGATCCTACTCATTCTAACAAAATATGCTTGCATATTTTGATCATTCTAATTTGGTTACACTCCTGATTTGGAATTTGTTTCATTTTTATTTTTGCAGGACCGATAGTGCTTTGAACTTTGGATGGTTTTTCTTGTTTTACCTGGTAAATTGACTGTTTTGCTGTTATGCATTTATGCCTTGCTTCACATTTCAAACATAGTTTACTTATTATCATTTCTCTGTGTGCCTTGCAGCTTCACCTAGCATTCTGTATCTTAGCTGCAGTTGCCCCTCCCATAGTTTTCAAAGGAAAATCCTTGACGTAAGTTAGCTTTGTATATATAAACTTCACTGCTTATTCCTTATTGTTTACATATGATATGTATGATGACATGACCGTACCTGTCTAATATGAAGATTTAGAATTTTAAATGGCCTTGTTTGATCCATATAGCCAACATCACTTTGTTGGAAAAGGGTTTTGTTGTTAATTTTGACATGACTTGAATCTAGGACATGCACATAATTACTACAACACATATAAATTGTCAGAGCTGATATATAAGTGGTCCTAGAATGACTAAAAAAGTCAAACTGATAGCCTTGTTCTTGAGGATAATAAATTTTGGGATATGATAAATACTATCTAGAAGCTGGTGTTATTGTCATTTTTTTTCCTAATTCTTGGTGCTGTGTACTCATTTTGATGCAGAGGCATTCTGGCAGCCATAGATGTGGTGGGTGACCATGCAGTGATTGGAGTAAGTATGCCTGTAGTGAAGTTTTAGTATTCCTGCATGCTGTTAATTTTCCTTTCACACAGCTATGTTACACTTTCTGCAAAACCATGACCAATGAAAATTTCCCAGCTTTTAAACGATTGATAAATCGAATTGCTTTTTTCTTTGCATTTATCTGTAGATTTTCTACTTTATTGGATTTGGATTGTTCTGCATTGAGACATTGATCAGCATCTGGGTTATTCAGGTTCGAATGTACTTCTCAATTTTTTTTTTAAAGTGGATGCAGTTAGTGCTTGGACTGAACATATTCATTTTTTTTTTTTTTGTTTCATACAGCAAGTATACATGTACTTCCGTGGCAGTGGTAAGGCTGCTGAGATGAAGCGGGAGGCTGCAAGAGGAGCAATGAGGGCTGCAATATGATAAATTTCCACAGGGAGATAGTTTTGAAGTTTCAATGTTGTAAATTATTAGCCACAAATATTGCGGATAAAAGTCGTTTTCTGAGTTTTTGTTTGTCTTGTCGAAAACATGCTACCTGTTCGTGTGTCTTGTTAATTAATGTATTTGTTGATGTATATTATAAGCAAAAAGTATAGACATACAGTGGTTGACAGAAAAGTGCTAAAATCTATTGAGTTGATGCTGTATGTAGTTTTGATTCAGTCTTATTCTTAGACCTAGCTGGGTTGTGTCTGTCAATCCATTTTCTTGATGAGGAACTAGTTTCTATTACTTTTTTTTTCTTGAATCATTAGCATAAACATGATACACCAATTAGTTTTTTTTTACTCAAATTATATGATAATAGAGTAAAGTAAAGACAATTGTGTTTGCGAGTGAAACTTAATACACGAATTGGCATTGAAAGAATTAAGATTAGCTTGTTTTCGTAAACTGCGGATTGAAATTGTTTAATATAAAAATTAAAATCATTAAGAATTGGTAGTTTAGAATCTAGATTAATTCAATAAGAAAAAGGACAGTACGTTTGTATCCAGAATGTGAGACAAATCGAATTTATAATTTATTAGTATTATAAATGAAACACAACCACTTCAAACAGGAATTAAAGGCTTGTCTGTATCCTTAAAAATAAATCCTTGTCTCAACAACAAAATTTGACCGTTCAACGTATTCTGAGAATCACGCATGTTTAAAATTCAGCCATATTTATCTCATCAATTAACACATTCAGAAACAATTATATATAATTGAATCAATCGCTCTATAATTTTTTTTCTCCAAATAAACCTCTTAATTATTAAATTATCTTATATCTTTCATAGATTTAATAATTATATTTATCTAATAGGATATAGTTTTAAAGTTTTTTTATGGTCAATCACAATATTATTTAACTCAACCATAGTCTGATCCTTAAAAGACATGTTACAAAATTAAAAAATCTTAATTTCTAAATCGTGTGGAATTATTAAATATATCACGACAAAAAACATATCAACCCTTTTCTTATCATAACTAAATTTTCTCTCCTTCTATTAATTAAATTGAACATAACTTTTTAAATGACAGATAAAAAAAGAACAAATTTTATAAAAAAATAATAATTAGACTTAACACGAATTCCATAAAAAATAAATATAAAAAAGAAAAAAAAAGAACAATTAAATTAACAAGTAAATAAGAAAAAGAGTCCAGCAGTCTGAAAAAGGGTAAGAGAAGGTTCTAACGAGATTCATTTCTAAAGTGAATTCCGATTCATTTCTAAAGTGAATTCCACCTGAAAGATTTTGGATATGTGTAGTATAATAATTTAAAAAACACGGCACTTCCCATGTTAGCTTGAATTAAAATTTATTAAAATGGGAACCCTTTTCTTTTTTTTTTTCAAATTGCGATATGCATGTTCCCTAAAGACTGGAATGTGTATAATCACTTTTCCAATAATAACTATGAACTCCTGAGAAAAGAAAAATAATAATGCATCTGTATCATAAAAAACTATCCACATATCTGGTTGCAATGGATGAAGATTCATGTGGTTCACTTATGGAGGACAAAAATAATATTTTACATTGATATAGAATATCAGATTTAATATTAATTTATACACAAAAAGTTGATCACTTCTAGACATTGCTGGAAAATATACACTGAACATTAATAAAATGGTCTAAAATTGGTTAACTTCTCTATGAACTTATCTTACTTATTGAAAGAAATATATTAAACATTTTCTAAATTTGAGGCTTGTATATATTTTTGACAAAGACAAAACTAATACGAAGTTTGTTACATTTATTGTTGGGTGAGGGATCGATGAGATCTGGGATCGATGTGGAACTGAAAACGGCTCATATCACATCTATGACCTAATCTTTGTCTCTCATCACATCCAATAATACCAATCTGCAATTTCAGTGGCCTCTAATTTAATGCATTACATGAAAATGGGAAGATTAAGTTCAGAAGCAAATCCACATCACTACTTAAAATGGAACAACATAATTAATAATACCCTATCATCATATAATATATAGTAAGCAAAAATTACAGAGTCAATATAAACCATCTCACAGTCTCAACACATAATAATCAAAAACCAACTGCAACAACCACCTACATAGAGATGTATCTACTTCCCATTTATTTATATTACCTAAAAGGATGATCAACATCACCATATAGGTAACTATCGGTGTAAAACAATTTCACACGATCGTCCAATCACAAATCTATAGCTTTTTTTTATGAAAATTATCGTATAATTTATATTAAAGATGATTTGTGATTGTTGAACAGTGTAAAGAGTTGTCCACCGGTTCTACGTGAACATTAAACTCTGAGCTTAATTGCATATATATTATGATAATACTATAGTAGTAGAAGAGATAATAAGTGTTACCTACATATATTATGGTGCTTAATTAACCGGCTTAGCAATAAGCGATGCACTTCTTTTTGCAGTCAATGGTGCAGCCACCGCCACCGCCGCCTGCGCCGTAGCCCTTGCCGGAGCGGCTGAAGGAGGAGAAGCACTTGGCCGGACATGTGACCTTCTTCTGGAAACAAGGGCCTTTGTCTTTGCAAACAACGGTTGGTCTTATGATGCCACCTTTAGAGGACCCTCCATTCGGACCTCCATACCCGGATCCGTATCCTCCTCCTACGATGCCATTTCCAAACCCGTTTCCGAATCCGGGTATGCTGAAGCCCCCACCTGGGCCAAAGAACCCACCAGGACCAGCACCACCTTGATTGTTGTTGTTGTTGTCTTTGGAGTGCTTGAGTTGATCAGGGTTGGATGCGGGTCGGGTTGCGAAAGTGGGTGAAGCTATGAGAAGTAGGGTGAAGAAGAAGAGAAGGGTGATTGTAGGTTTCATTTTGTGTTTGTGGAGTTTCAAAATGAGATTTTTTTGAAAGTGGAGTTTGTGGGATATGGGTGTGTGATGATGAGAGTTGAGGAATATATATAAATGAGTGAGTGGAAGGAAAAAGCATTAATTGGGAGGGTGTGGAAGACAGATGGGGAGATTAATGGTGTTGAACAGTAGGTTGTTTGCATTTATTATTATATTTACTTCCCACAGTTCAAACCACTATTCTTCTTCTGCAATGCCAATGCTATTTATTTACACCACTTCATCAATAAACCACCAACACTTTTCAACACTTTCCAATGCAATTTTACTTCTATAGCTCCTACACATGGTCAACTTCTACCCTACCTCTATTAAGTTTAACAAAAAGGTATATTATTTGGAAAAACTATACAAGCATAAGAAGAATCTAACTACACACATGTCACTGCTAATTTTTCAATTGCAGACAATGAAGTTATCCCACCACAAAACTAATGGTTGAGCTACATGTACTATATATTGCAAAAGTGGTTTTTGGGTTTATGTTTTGTCCCTAATGCCTTTCTTTGTTGAAGGCTTTGACATTTGCCAAATGGTCCGTTTGAAGGTTATTTTGGCATGAGATTTTGTGGACTGTGATATGAATGCATCGTGCATAAAGCATAAATTTATTTCATTGTCTGTTATTTAGCCTAAACAAGTGTGGATTTCACTGCAACTACAACCAGATGCTTGTTGCGTTGTATTAGAGTGCTTCTTTAATAATACGTTTCGGTGTTATCTAAACTGTTTAAAGTTACAAAAAAAAACATTTTTAATCAGTTGAAATCGAGTTTATGTTTCCATATATTTCAAATCAAACTGTAAGTTTATGCTATTTCTTTGTTGATTTTCCTTGTCTATTCTCAAACAAACATGACATTATTTTTATTTGTGATTTGTTATTTTCTTAGTCTACTCTCAAATATACTTATAAAAAGAAGTGATTTTTTTTCCATAGTTTTGGATGAATTGAATTCAAAAGTTTATTCAGATCCAAATATATCTCAACATTCAAAAAGTATTTATAAAAGTACTTGCATATTATTTGTCAATAACGTCTTCACATGGATAGCGAGATTCGAATGAGTTAGATGGTTCCTATAATTAGACAAGTTTCTATTGGCTTTCTTATAAAGTGATAACTCGTTGAATATAAAATTAGCTATTAAATAGATTCGTGTCTTTGTGGTAGATTTTAACTTGGTTAATGAAACTTTATTTACTTATTAAAAGAGTATTTCTACTTTAAAAGTAAATCAGAATGTTAAATTCTACTTTCTTGTTATTTAATTTAATTTTCGCACTCGATTTGTACTCTTAATTTTTAAAAAGTTTATCTGAATCTTTTAAAGATGAGTCTTTTCCAACATTGAGCTGATGAATTTTTTTTAATGCAATCGGTATGATTTTATGATACTAAGTTTGTTTTTATTTCCTATGCCAACAATTTTTTTATTTTAAAGTACCGTCGGGTTGGGGTGGGTACAGACTAAATTGGGTTTTTTTCCTAAATTGAGATTGGGGCTAATTTTATTACTTAAACTCAAATGGGAGAAATTAGGTTATATAGACAACTTCCTTTGTCCTATTCTCAAGCAACATTAATGAGTGATACAAGAATGTAGAGTTTAGCATAATAAAAATAGTATAAAAACTAGCATAACTGATTTAATCCCAACAATAAAATTTGAATTAGAATAATTTAAATTTGATATTATTTTTAATCTATATCTAAATTATACCAGATGGACACAACTTTATCTATTCATGTAAATTTATCTCATTCTTTAATAACTGTTAAATAATAAATTAGAATATTTTTTATAAAAAATGAGTGTATTATCATTGTTGGAGTGTCATTTCAACGTTTAAGCAATGTTAATTCTGATATGATTCAATAAGTTTCAAAATTTTCATTTTATATCGTTTTTTCAAACGTGTTAGTCATTCCATTACTGTTTAAACAATATCATATTTTAGAATATCATGTATCACGGTCACATATCAACACTTAAGAGTCACTTATTTTAAATAATAAAAGATTATCAATATCTCTATCACTCAAGCTTTAATTTGGTTATTATATTTTGTCATTTGAGGTGATACACTATTTAAATGATACTTAAATACTAATTCACAATTTGAGTGATATAAACTCATAATCACATATCAACTACATTCCATTTTTATCCCCACAAAACATTTAATAATATTTAATTAATAAACTATAATTAACTCCTTTCATTTGAAAACAGAACATCTATTTACACTTACACTCCTACAACTTTAAATTAAGCTTATGATAAACCTAATGTATCTTGTACCAGTAAGATTTCCTCTTAATCAAAATCTCACAGAATAAAAGACAGAAGAATTATATATATATATATATATA